>OLVP01001149.1_pt1 | contig 17450 bp, 29 predicted proteins | sample 1673281 | NCBI WGS metagenome assembly OLVP01 (sample SAMEA3178940, study PRJEB25190) | human gut metagenome | biome: human gut; feature: human-associated habitat; material: faeces | place: Austria | collected 2013
GCGATTCCTCCCCGCCCACAAGAGGCGGGGAATCCTCACCTAACAAATCTTGAAGCGCCGCCATGCTCCTTGACCCATTTGCCCAGCGGGTCTCTTGCTTGTAAAGGATTGTACATTCCTCCTCCAATTTCTTTTAGTATTCGAATTGGATATCGTCGTATCCGCTGTCATCGTTGAAATCGACTCCCGCGTATTCGTCCGAAAGCCTTTGATTCTCACGGCAATGTTCAAGATTCATGACGGCCCTACGGCTGACTTTCTCGTCCTTGTCTTCGCTTAGCGTCTCCAACGTGTGAAGGCTGGTGTTCGGATTGCCCGCCACATGAAGTCTCGTCTCTGAGTCCTTCGACTGGGAGAGCCTGTCGAGCCTGTCCGGCACCGTGCAGTGTTCCGCCATGGGGCGGGTGCTGATGGTGTTGGTCATGTCGAAACGGTTCAGTATGCCCTGCGCCGACGAATCGTAGCCTAGCTCATGGAGTTTTTCGCACTGCTCGGACGAGGCGTGGTAGAGGAACTGGTCAGCCAATTTCGTCTCCGCGTCGATAGCCATGGCGGGGCATTTCATCCTGCCTTTGCTAAGGGGGAAGGTGGTTCCCGCCCTGTCGTCTGTCCATTCGCTGTGACCGGCCTCGAAGATTTGCAAGGCTGCGTCGTAGTCGCCGTTCCTAGCCGCCTCCGTGGCTATCTCCGACGTGTACGCGTCGCAGACATGCAGTTTCTCGTTGGTCTCGATATAGTCGTTGTAACCGTCCTGCCCCGGTAGCGGCATGGGGTCTCTCACATCGTCGTAGTCCATAAGCTCTTCGAGCCTCAGTGTTTGATGGTATCTGTTCTGCTCGAGCAGGACGCTGGGATTACCGTAATCGCCTTCCTTACAGTATTCCAGCGAACGGTTCCGACACCATGCCATGAGAGCGTAGTCGGCAATGTCCTTGTCGGCATCACCTTCGAGCCGTTCCAGAGTGTTGGTCGGGGTGTTGCGGTTGAGGGCCACGGCACGTTTCACATAGAAGTTGTCATCGTCCGCCATCATGTCGAGCGTCTTGCCGTCCAGTTTCGGATTGGACGCGACTGCCGTGCGCTCCCTCACGTCGTCGCTGTACTTGAACGAGTCAAGCGTCTCGTCGCTGATGTTCGGGTTCATCAGCGCCTCCAGCCGGTTGTCCTCGTCTTTGCCGGTCTTGGCTATCTGGTCAATTACCGCTGTCGGCGTGTTTTTGGTATCGACAGCCGCCCCATGCTCTTCCGCATAGTTGAGATTTTTGACATTATCGGCAAGACTCGCCTTCGGATTGCCACCATGCGCTTTCATCCACTTGCCCAGCGGGTCACGCGGTTCTGACGGATTATAAACCATAAAAGAAAACCTCCGTTTCGCTGTAAACAACCTTACGCGAAAGGGAGGTTCTATTCTTGCTGTTTTGGTAAAAATCAGGCTCCGGCTTGAGTGGTGTCTTTTTTGACTATGGACACGTATTCGTTTACCAGTTTCTTGAGTTCAGGATTCTGGTCGAGACGGATTTCCACTCCAAGCTTGGTGTTCTTGTAGAACGCGTAATTTTCCTTGGCAGCGATGGAAAGGCTGAAATCCTCGACCTTCCAATTGTCGCCTGTCCCACGGTTCAGACTAAGGAACATGGCTCGGGCGAACCATTCCCTGCCGGTCGTATCCTTGACTGTAATCATAGGTTGAATCTTATGGGTGACATCCGCCGTGAGACGTTTGCCCGGCACGATGATTTTAGGCATCTTCCTTACCCTCCTCCTTATATACGAACATGACGTTCATGTGACTGTTCTTCAAGGCTGCATCCAACGGTGTCTTGCTACGAGCGCGATGACGGTATGCTTCGATATACCATTTCTCGAACGGGAAGTCATCCCCGCTTTTGATGTTCTTGACCTTCACCCAGCGGGACGCGGTTTTCGCCCGCAGTGCGGTCGGTGCGGTGTAGCCGTCACGGTCGTCCATACCGTACTTGTAGTCCTCTCCGGACTCGTACAGTTTGCCGATGAGATATCTGCCGTCGGTGCGCCAGAGGATGAACTGGGAGCAGGTGTCGAGCGAGCGGACTGAGACGATGCTGTCGAACGGGATGATGGCTTTGCCATCGTTCTGTTCCGCATGGTTGATGATTTCATCCATCATGCTTTCCGCCTGTCGCCAGTTGTAGCGGATGATGGTGTCTTCGTCGGGTTTGACGCTGGCTTTTCCAATGAGGTCTGATTCCGAACTGATGCGCATGAATACTGCGCGTCTGTCCATGAGTGTTTCGGTCATGGTGTTATCCTTACTCTTATGTGACTACTTCCAGTATAGGGTGTTTTTGCGAATGTGTCCAATACTGGAACCATTCACACCTCACGTAGTCGAATACGGGTAAGCCCCGAACGTCGGGAAGTGGTAGCGGACTTGCGTTTGCCCTCGGCGTCGGCCATGGTCAGCATGGGTACCTTGCGTTCGAACACCAAGGACAATGGTTTGCCCTTGTCCTTACCTGCGGCGAGTTCATACAGGTCTGGGTTGAACCCTTCCAATGGTCTCAGGTTGTCCAACGCTATCCAGTATTTGGCTGGTTCTTTAGACCATGGTTTGGGACATTGGTAGAAGCTTCCTTCGTCCCATGTCCTTGGATTGTATGGGCTTCCGAAGCCAGTCACCTCGCCTATGAGCATGAGGTCTTCGTCGTGCGCGTACAGGATTACCTGCTCCACGTTTTTCATGACGCCGATGATTCCGCATTTCCATAGGACGTGGTTGTCGTGTTCTTTGCTGAATCGGAGGTATTCCTGCATCACGGTGTGTGGTTGGAAGTATACGCGGCCTTGTCGGGGTGCGTATCCGATTCGTATCATCAGGATTTCTTTTGAGTGTGTTGTACCAGTCATGCCCCCATATTACCATATGTGGACAAGTCCAATATAACTTGTACTATCTTAGGGGGACAACTTAACGTCAGCGCGTGTCGTCCTTCTTCGGCCTTCCGGACTTGCGGGAAGCCTTCAAAACGGCGGCAAACATACGAGAGTCATCCATCACGGAAGAATCCTCAGAATTTTTAGAAAAAGTCCCTTCGGGGGGTTCTATGCCAGCTTGCTCATACGTGACATCCCCTGCAAGGAACTCAAACAGAAAATCCAAAGCCGCCAGTAATGCCTCGATAATCACCACGACGGACGGAATGACCAGAAGCCCGACCGCATACGTTCCAAATACGAGATGAAGCACCACAATCGCCAGCAAAGTGAAAAGAAACACCGCCAGCAACAGACTGAAACCCCGATGGAAGGCTTTCAACAATCCGGCTTCGATTCTACGAAACCTTAATCTCGTTTTCTCCGACATGTTTTTTCTGTCTCCAATCATCCACCGACAGGAGAAACAACGCCAGTGGAAACACGACTAGAAACAGTATGCCGCATACGACGAAAGGCAAACCCCAATACCAAGAAAATCGTTTCAGCAAAAAAGAGCCGACAAGCCCCAACAGGGACACCATTCCGGACAGCAAGTACAAACCCAGACCATACCGGAACATAGCATAGGACACTCGCTCAAGGAACGTTTCGTTCTCCTCCTTCATGTCAGCGCTCCTTTCCGGTCGGGTTCCACACGCCATCGGACTTGTCCAGTTTCGCAAGACCACGGGCTTGCAGACGGTAGGCGATTCGATTCTGCGATTCGGTCAGCTCCTTGTCCTGCCAGATGGCGGACAGGACGGTCTGCTCCTCGTCGGTCAGCATGGATTCCAGCAGTCGGATTCGACGCTCCAACGTCTTCTTGGCGCGGGTGTAGCCGGACTTGTGGTCGCAAGCGAGTTCGGCCATGCCCTTCCAGAATCCTCGCATGTTCTGCCAGTTGAGTCGGGCGAGTTTCCTCAGCATATGCACTGATTCGTCGTCCATGTGGAAGTAACAGTAGGGTGGAACAAACGAGTCGAGCGGATAGAGTCCAAGAGGCTCGTAGGGGCTTTCCTCTTTCGCTCGGTTCAGATACCAGAGGGCTTTCCTTAAGTCTTCCAGACCGTTCTTGCCCTGCCAGCGGTACACGTATTTGATTGCGTTGCCTCCTAGGAACGGGTATCGTGATGTCAGTTCGATGCATTCGAAGGGGCCTGACGTGTAGTGGTTGGGGTGGTTGACGTTATCGTTGTGCAAGTTTTTCTCCTAAACGATAGGCTGTATGTGAACGTTTCCAGTATAGCATACTATTTTCTAATGGGGGTAAGAGCCTTGCGATACTCCTTCGAAAGCTCATCATACGAACGTTTCAAAGACCTAGCCCTCCGATTGTCGCCATCCAAATCCGTGGAGCAATGCAGATTCTCATATTCCTTCGGTTTCTTATCCTGCAAAGCGGCCAACGTGTCCAAATCATATGATTCGTCCAATTCGTTGAACTTGGAAGACACCTGAGCATACAGTCGGAGCGACTTATTATACGATTCCGTCATCCTGCTGACTTGTTGGAAACAGGCGTCCTCAGCTTCGGCATGGGCACGCTTCGCCTTGCCTTGGGTATCCCACCAATAGTATCCGCCGCCACAACACAAGGACAGGGCGACAAGAACGGACAGTACGGCGGCTATCCTTTTCTGCACACGCTGTCTCGCCCATTCCTCACCATCCCTCACCCCGGCGGCGATAAGACTATCAAAAGAAGGCGTCTCGCCTATCGTCGTCGGTCGGGCTTGTCTGTTTGAATGCCTTCCCAATTATGGTCAGTCCTTGAAACTCGGGAAAGATAAGTCCAGCCTCGGCTCAAACTCCGAACAATACACGGGAGAGCCTTCACAGAGGGCACGGTTGAGGTTTTCAGCGAACTTGTATGCCTGTAGTCTCCGTTCAGGCTCACTGCCCCGCAAGCATTTGCTGGCGGGAGTGTCTTGGAACCCGTGGGCGTCCTTCTGTGCCTTGGTGAGAAGGTTCTGCAACTGTCCGACGGTCAGCGAAGTGGCCTTCCCCGCTTCCAGTCTTCCGGTCTCACGCAGTTTTTGGATGGCATACTCGTTGTGGGACAAGTCCAAGCATGTATGCCATTGAGTTTTTCCTTCCGGATTGTCTCCCAGTAGAAGCGTTACCCTTCTGGTGTCCTCTGCGAGTTCCGACATTATGTTTTTGTTTCCTTTCAGTTTTTCAGGCCGTAGTAGACGACCCCGTTTGTTTCTTTTGTGCGGTCGAACAGTTCGTGGCCGCGTTGTGTGGTTTCGATGCTTCTGATTACGACTTCCGGCGCGTCGAAAATGGTCATGGGTTCCTGTCCTGCAAGTTTCGCCCACTGGTTTTGGATGACGGTGAGCGTGACCCGGCTGTTGGAGTCGAGTTGTCGGCATTGTCGCTCGTGCTGGTGTTTGCGCACGTAGTCGGATGCGACATCGGCCAGTGTGGTTCTAGGCATGTGTTTTCCTTGCTTTTGCTTGAATGTGGTTGATTCCAGTATAACAAGGAAATGTTTCAAATTTGGCTTTTACATAAATTCCGACGCCAACGGGCGAAATATATCCAAGCCGGAATGTCGGCGGAAACCGCCGCCACACCAATCAAGCCAGTCAGAATAGGTCGGACAATCATATCCTCTGGTTCCGAAACCGGCATGAACCAGAGAAGCGGCACCGTTCCAGCCAAGAAAACAATACTTACGGCGAGCATGACGAATAGCATGACCTGTTCTATGGGATGTTTGGGTTTATCTGTTTTAGTCCGCGACCTTTTGATTTTTGGCGGCTTACCGTCATGCTTGTCATGTCTGCCATACATGGTGGTCTCCCTGTTGTCTGGATGGCTGGACGCCATGCGTGTGATGGACGCGGGGTCGATGACGGTGGTGAGTTCCCCGGTGTCTTCTGATTGTGGTCTCAAAAATACTCCCTCTCTATGTAGATAATCCCAGTATAGTACGTGATAGTACATAGTTTTTTCTCGCGCATCACAAAACGGATAGTCAAAGTCGATAACAGAAAGGAGCGTGTCCAAAAACGCGCTCCTTAAAAACAAGCCAACAGACACTACCAGTCGATGAGCATGTCGCCGTGGACGATTTCTCTCGCATACTTAATCAGGTCGGCGTCCGATTCGACACTGGGGTCGTCCACCAGCCTTTTCAGAGTGTGTAACACCGCTTGCTCGTATCCTTCCCAAAACTCTTTCTTTCGGAAGATATTTGCTCCAAAAATATTCCCCCATGAAAGCCACGCAGGGTTTGCACATTCGGACTATTGGAATATGCTCTTTCGGAGCGTTCTCGTCTCCCATGGTGAGGAATTCCAGATAAACGTACTTTTTATCCGCTTTGAAGAACAGAATGTTCTCTTTTTGCTGGATTAGGGTCGCCTTCCAGTACGAAGTCCGGGTCTCCGAAATGCATCCCGAATACGATTCCAGCATCGTAATTGTTGAGCCGATTGACGCAATCGCGGAGTGCTGAACTGTTGCATCGACACCAGTTCGGATAATCCGATAACGACACCTCGCATCTGGCACATGCGGGGCATTCTTTTTCTTCGTTTTCCAATATTATTCCTCTCTTTTTAGATAGCCGTTTCAAGCAGAACCGGGGGAAGGCACTGTTTCCAATTGACTCGCAACGCGCTCGTCAAATCGTTCATGTTCAATGCGAACAGTCCGGAATTCATCAAACCGTTCAATTCCACGATTGACACTTCACCGTTGATAAGACACAGGTCGAGCGTGTACGCGCCGTAACCGCAGTGGGCGAACATGCGTCCGGCTCGCGTGGCGAACTCACGGTATCGTTCCGCCAATTCCGGTCTGAGTTCAACATTCTTAACGGTGGTGTCGTCACGATGCTTCTGCATTTGAGGGTCGAATCTCGTATGCATGTTGTCGATTGGTGTTTTCAATCCGATATTGCCAGCGCCGCAGACAGGCTGGTTGCCGACCATGAACATGCGATACTCGTATTGGATATCGACATTCTCCTGAATAAGCAGAGCATTCGGGTCATCATCCGCACGAACAAACGCCCAACCTCCCCACTCCTGCACCTGCTGTTCAAGCTCGTCAAGATTAGTTCCGGAGATTTTCAAATTCGGTAGCAGTTTGGCTTGGTTCATGAATTTGATGAAGAACGACGAGACACCGTCCTTAATAAGAGAAGCGAACGCATGTTTGATGTCATCCTCGTAGATGGAACTGAGTTTCGTCTTCCGATGCATGAGCATGCGCACGTTGGGATTGATGGCGTAACGGTCGGCATGAGATGGGTCTGCATACTGGTCGATTGGCGGCATGTTCAACACTTGTCCGAAGTGCGGTAATCCGATTAGCCTCTTCGAGTCGAGGTCGGTTTTCCCATGCACTCGGACTATGGCGTCCTCACCTAGATTGCGGACGCCCCAGTAGAGTCGGGAACAGGTTTCAATCCAATCCTCACGGTCTCCACCTTCCGGCTTGACCTTGCCGACGTACTTTTCCCATATTTGAATGTAATAGTTAGGGATGCCGGTCATGTCATCGGGGCATTTGACGGGTAGAATGGAAATGACCCACGGTTTCCTATCGGTCAATCTATAGCTCCTTTTCGAGTATTGTTGGCGTATTCGATTCCAGCCTTGAAAGCTTCCACCGCGTAGTCGTGGAGTATTTCAAGCTGTCTGAGACTGAACCCATCCTCCAAATGCGGGGACAGGTCGGGTAGGTTTTCTTCTATCGTCTCTTCCGACATGTTGGAGATATTCAATTCGCCACTTCTTTGTTTCATCCGGCGTTTGTAAACATCCCCAGTATAACAAGACATGAATGATATGAAAGACGAAACAGGGGTCTGCACACAAAAGTAAGCCCAGACCCCTATTCGACATCAAAGACCGTGCTTGGTCAGATACTTGTTGTTGATGATTTTAAAGCAACGGTTGCTGCCAAGCTCGTTGTACAGGTCGTCGCTCAACCGTTCGCCCGCTTTCGCATGCCAGACGATTCCTTCGTCCAACAAGTCGCGGGTCACGTTGCCTCTCAGACCATCCACTTTGGCAATCATGTCCATCACATCGCCGGTCGGCTTCCACTCGGTCTCGTCTAACAGTGGGACGGCGTTGTCAAGCATGGCTTTCGGCCAATCCCTACGGTCGAGTTTCATGTTGTCACGCCATACGGCGAACACGAATGGACGATAGGACGCCAGCTTCAACCTGTTGCCGTTGACACTTGGGCCGCACAGCTCGAACTGGCAGACCATGCCTTTCTCCAACGCGTCAACCAATCCGGTTTTCACCGCCACCTGCATGTTCGTGCATTCCGGCTTCAACTCCCAATTGCGAGAGTAGACGTGAACCGTATCATCCATATCACGGTAGATTGTGGTGCTGGTGCCGTCCACCTTCACGGTCGGAGTCCACGCAATCCGCCTGATTTCATCCCAATACGCGGTGAGATTCTGCACTCGTGTGGCGTCGGACTTGGAGCATGGCGCGTTGAAAGCGCCAATCATATCACCGCCTTTCAATGGTGGCAGTTCTTCATACTTCCACACGTCCGCCTGTAAGGTGATATCAGTGCCGATGGGAGTGTCCTCCGGTACGCCAATCGTTGAAAGCGGCATGACTAGTCCTTGACTGTACACTCCGCGCAGTCGCGCGGTACGTAGCACGTGTCCGGTGATTTCCTTCTCTTCGCCGGTAATCGTGTTGGACACGGGAACGGTACGCTGACCACGCTTCTGCAAGTCCGTATAGCGTGGGTCGTTGGCTGGAAGCATGGAATCGATTTCGAAATATGCCACATGGTCGCCGGGCTTTAATCCCATGTCCTTGCCTACTACGACAATCCATCCGCCAATGCGAACCTTCTCGATACGGTCTGCGTTCTCAATGGGATACACTCCCTCAATCTTTTGAACGCTCACCATTTTTCTAACCATCAGGTTTTCCTTTCTAACAGTAAGAGGAGGGAAGCCGGTATCGGCTCCTCCCCGAAAAAATGTCAGTCCTTGTCAGACAGTGGGGTCAACCGCAACGGGAACTGTTCCTCCAGTTCGAGGGCGATAAGAACCCTTTCGTCCACCGGAACATCATGTGAGGCCAGCTTGTCCAGCAAAGCCGACAGGCTGGAATGACCTCCCAGATGATACTGTTTGCCACGATACTGTTCCGGCAATGCCACGGGAGTGCGATGCTCCTTGCTCCACGGTTCGCTACGCAGAACATCCAACGTGATGGGAGTGTTGGATTCTTCCATCTTGCGACGCGCGTTCCAATACGTTTCGTCGCACTGGTAGCGGCATTCCGGAACATCCACCTCATACTTTCCATCCTTGTAACGGATGACCGTCACATAGCCGTAAATGTGGGAGTCCTCCTCCCATGGTGTGTAGATGAGCGTCTGATAATCCAATTCGTCGTACATCTGGTCGAGACTGACGTTCAAGTAGACGGACAGAAGCCTGACGGTGCCGAAGGAAGCGTGTTCGAGCGCACGCTGGTCGTGGCTCCAACGGTTGATATCCTCGACAATCTCGTCCACCGGCTTCAACTGTTCCGGGTCAAGGTCGCGGATTTCGTCAACGGAATACGAATCGTATTCGTCGCATGCGATTTCCTCGGCAAGCTCACGGACGGTCATGCCGCTGGTTGCGAGAATGGTTTTCAGCCCAGACTGCGTGTCGTGGCAGAGCGGACAGCCACAGTATTGGATGTTGCGCAGATTGCGCATCAACTCCGTGTAATCCTTGCCGGTCGCATAATGGGTGCCGTCCGGCATGGCGTATCCGGGCTTCAAATGGGCGCGAAGCCCATCCTTGGTCTCCTGCGGGATGGTGTCGGAAACGTATTTGGCGTTCTCACCGATAATCTGCTTTTCACTGGTGTCCATAAAACGGTTCAGCCTTTCTTCTCGCCGGTTTTCTTGGTGGACGTTTTTCGGGTTTTCGGTGGCCTGTGGAATTCAAGAACGTTTTCCTCATTCAAGGATTTGCGTTGCAAGGTCATGACGGTTTTATGCGTGCGCATGCAATGCTGGCAGATGACCAATGTTCGAGCGTATGAGCATCGACCGTGACCGCCTGTTTGGACGACGGAGATGATGTACTTGTAACCGGTGTCCAAGTCGGTGACTCTTCCGCACAACATGCATGCGTATTTGGAACAAATCACGATTCGTTCTCGCCATCTTTATCGAGTTCATTGCGAACGATTTCCAAAGCCATGTCGATAGCCTCGTCCCAGCCTTTCCGCCATCCGATGACAAACGCTTCCGCCGGAGCGACTTTACCAAGCTTCGATTGGAGCAATGAGTGGACGGCCCTTTCTTTCAGTTCGTTTTCGTTCAAACTTTCTGCTCCTTTCCCTTGTCGGCCATCAGTGCGACGGCCAACCATGCCGGTAGTGGTGTATTCTGTAATTTTTGTGCTTCCTTCCGGGTTTCAGCCACGCGAAGGAACGGCTCCTTGTCTTCGGTGAGCATGTCGCCCGCCATTTTGACCGTTTTTTTCGAAGTGGATAGAAGCTGTTCGGCCTTCTGGTCTCCGCCCCTCCACATGATTTGGAATCTAAGAGTTGCCCACAACCATGGATTGTCCCAAGAGTCATTCGGAATATCGTTGGCCGCGAACAAGTGGAGCAAATGTCGGACACGTCGGGTCAGGCTGGCTTTGCTTGCGGAATATTTGCCGCGTTTGGAACCAGAGAGGAACGCTTTCATTCCTGTGTCGAACGCGTCTGGATTGGTGTGTTGGAGCACGCTCCCGGAAAGGACTGTATCATTAACGGTTTCGGCGCTGGTCAGATGCCATCCGTGGCATATGGGGCAATGGTATGCGCGTTTCTCAGTGTGTTTCGGGTTTCCTCGTCCTTTGATGACGGCCAATGCGAGTTGGGCTTCCCTTTTGTTGGGGTAGCGGACTTTGCTTCGGTTCAGAGTGCATTTACCTGCGGTCTTGTATAAGCTGTGCATGATGTCCGTCCTCTCTTACTGTTCCAGTCCGAGGTCGTTCATGCAGTCGGTTACGAGGCTTCGAGCGCCTTTTTCGTAGTCGTCGTCTTCGGAGAAGTCGTAGTGGCCGTGTGAGTATTCGTCGTTGTATTCCATGTCTTCCAGCGAAAGGTAGAGCGTATAAAGAGCAGTGTCGGGGTGGTCGTCCGGAATGTTGATGATGACGATTCCTACGGTCTTGCCCTTCTTGTCGCCTAGCTGAAGGAGGAGCGTGTCTTCTGGGCATAGGGTGGAGAGGATTTTCTGGTCTTTCACGCGATTGTCGTTGTAGGTAGCGTGCCTGAGTTCGTATGGGTCGATGTTTTTCATGGTGTTCTCCTTTTTTGGAATGGTTTTTATGTGAACACCCCCAGTATAACATAAACCTCTCAAAGAGGACAACTACCCCCTCGTGAACCTCCCCGACCTTGCGGTCGGGGCTTCCGTGCTTTCCGCAGAGATGATTGCTTCCGGCACGGCTACATGACCTTATACGGGGTCACGCCCCGGTTCCGGGGATTACTCCATGCTCACGTCGTTCTTCCGGTTGGAAGATTGGCGTGGCCCGGAGATATTTGACATGAACCGTTTTGTTCGTGTCCATCGGCTGGTAGGAGCCGTTTTTCGCGCGAATCAGAATGTTGATTGCGCCCACCGCGTCACGGTTGCAGGTGAAACCGCAGTTGCGGCAGTGGTATCCACGCCCATTGGGGTGGTTGCGTGTTTGGCACGCGGGGCAGGTCTTGGATGACCAAGATTCGTCGATATGCTCGATTGTCATGCCGGTCTTATGGGCAAGCAGACTCTCCTGCCGTCCACGGGACCATTGCGATAGGCGTCTGCGCTGGTCCTTCCGGTTCCTGACGCGGCGGGTCTCGTTTTTGCGGGGGTTTTGTTCGATGCCGCGAACGTCCCCCGGCTACGATTCGCCCCGCATCGTGTTCCTGAATGAAGTCGGAGACCTTGCGGGTGGTCTGATGGTCGGCGTTACGCAGGGCGTCGGCGGTTTTCGCTTCGATTCGCCTGCGTTTCGCGTCGAGTTTGCGCCACCGTTTCGACCCTTTGACGCAACGGGACAGTTTCTCCTGAAGGCTGGCGATTCTTGTGTTGCGGTAATGTTTGGCGGCTCTCGCGTGGCGTCCGTTGACGACCAGTATTTCGTAGGCGTCGTCGGTTTCGATGGCGACGGCCATCGGATTGATGATGCCCTCGTCGATGGCGGCGACGTTGCTCGGGTCGCCCTGCGGCGGTCGGCTTGTGGGAACGCTGACATGAAGGCTCCATTGGCGTTTGTTGCGGTCCCAGCACAGGCGCATGGCTCCCCACCGTTCGACCGGTACGGGAGCGTTCGTTTTCGGGTCGGAGATGTTCGGCATGCGTACAAGTATTCGCTTATGGTTTCTGCCGAAGCTCAACGCGATATGTTTGCCATCGTTGGTGGGACGCCATCCGTATCCTGCGGTGAAGTCCAATGGACGATAGTTCTTCGCCCTGTGCGGGGCGTGCGCGTCCATATTGCCTTGGCGACGGTTCTCCCTGTAAGTCGCTACCGCGTCGTTCATTCCGTCCAACACGCCTTGAATGGTGTGCGCGTGCAGTCCGTCGCGCAGGTCGGGTTGTTTCTCGTACAGGCGATGCCGAAGTTCCTTGTCGGATGGGTCACTCCCATGTTCGTCCCAATATGCGCGGGTTTCGGTTAACAGGAAGTTCCATAGCAATGCGGCCTTGTGGCACGCCTCATGCGCCCTGCGATGGTCGGCACCGGACAGGCGGACGGGTATGACGGCGACCCGCCACGTCTCGTCGTCCTGTGTTCTGGTGCTGCGTCTCATACACCCCACTATATCACATAGTCTATAATTATGGTTATGGCTGAAAACACTCATGATTGGCGTACCGGCAGACATGTGGTCTACGAATTGCATGCGCATATCGTGTTTGTTACGAAATACCGGCGCAAAGTGATGACCCCACGGGTCACAAAACTCTTGGAGGACACGTTCCGAGAGGTCTGCGAACGTTTCGAATGCGAATTGGAGGAGTTCGAGACCGACAATGACCACGTCCACCTGCTCGTCGCCTATCCACCGAAAACGCAACTCAGCACGCTCGTGATGAGCCTTAAGACCAACGGCAGCAAACGCGTCCGAGAACAGGACTGGCCCGAGGTCAGACAAGCGTTATGGGGAGACCACTTCTGGTCGCCAAGCTACTGCGTCGTCAGCTGCGGCGGCGCACCTCTGGAAATCGTGAGGAAATACATACGTGACCAGCAGAAACCGAATCGCAAATACCGAAGAAAAACAAATGGGTGACGGCCTAGACCCCTCCCTTACGGAAGGGGATTGCGGCCTAAAATCCGTTCAAAGCGATAACGGAACCATACTTGTCCCGCACCTTCTCGATGACCACGACCTTCTTGTTCTTGCGGCTTTTGTCACTATGCTGGGCCATTTCGACTCCTTCTAAAAAAGAAAAACAGCGAGCACAGTATTGTGCCCACTGTTCCAGTATAACAATAAAGATTTGGAAAATGCTGAAAACTCAGCAATCCAACTCCAGCTTCCGTGCGACACCAAACCCATGGCCGGTCGCTCTGATGGCTTCATGCCCCAACAAGGTACACCAACAGTCGGCATACCTGCTATCGATAAGGGACACAGCCGCATCCAGATTATTTTCGTCAACCTCCGCTAAGCGCCCGCGATGGTACGCGTCACAGAGGAGCCTTTCGGCTTTTTTGTCCAATGAAGCCGCCTTTCGACATGATAGGAGAACATGTACTTTCGGCGCTCCCTGACCGGAGTGTAAATCACGAACTTGATGGTATCCGTGTCACGGAGAATGATACTGATTTCCCCGACGGAAGTCCGTTGGATGAACTGCACAACGCCACGAACGGTCATGGAACGCCGACTCAATGTTACCTTGTCGCCAAGATGCAATCGTTCTCCGACGAGATAATCATCCAATTTGGTCACTAGTTCAGCGCCGGTTTCGATGAACGGGTGGAAACTGTTCATCGGGTTCCGCAGGAAGCTTCCTACCTTGTATTGCCAGTCGCGTTCTGCCTCGTGCAGTGTTGCGAATCCGTTTCCTCCAGTCGTTTGCAATCCGTGTTCATCCGGACATAGGTGGGAGTATTCCCAGCCTTTAGGTCGGTAGAGTAGGTACCCGTCCCACATTCCGCACATTTCGTTTTTGGCCTGATATCTGAATTTCGGGGTTCCACCGCAACATGGGCAGGTGAGCAGATTCTTCACGACTGTTCCTCTCTGGTTTCCAGCAGTTTGTCCAGTTTTTCTTCGATGCTTTCCAACCGCAGTCGCAACGCTTGCTGGCTTTCGTAGATGGCCGCAATCTCACCGGAAACCTCATAGAGGCTTTTGTCACCATACATGTCGTGCTTGTTGTCGGCTTGTTTCTCAAGCTTCGCTATCTCCCGCTCCCGTTGCGACGGCTTGCGTGATTTCAGATAGTCCCTGCATTCGGGATTGAACATGTCCTCATACCCCATTCAGCGTCCAAACTCCTCTCTACGCATAGCCTCATACAGCATGTTCTCCTGAGTCGCGTCAGACAAGGCACGATGCTCCTCCACGTCACCGATACCATAATCGCGGATAAGCACAGCAACCTTATGGCTCGGCTTTTCAGGATGGATTTTCCGACTCATTTCCAACGTGTCCACGAACCGGTGCGGGAAGAAGAACATTCCACCGTTCACGGTTTTCATGGCCGCGTCCAAGAAACTCAAATCGAATGACGCGTTATGCGCCATGATGATGGTTCGCGGGCCAATCCACTTGTCGAATCGGATGATGGCTTGGCTTACGTCGGGTTGTCCGATGACCATACTGTCGTTGATTCCGGTGAGCGAGGTGATGTATTCGGGGATTGGCTGGTGTGGGTCAATCAGTTGCTCGTATCGGTCTACGAGTTTTCCGTCATGGATTTTCACGGCTCCGATTTCAATGAGTTTAGCCCCGTTTTCAGGTTTGAAACCGGTGGTTTCGGTATCCAAGACCACGTAATCGTAGAGTGGTGTTTTCATTGGGTCAATTCTTCTGGGGTCTCGACTTTGGTATTTGTCCCAGCTCATGGTGTGGTCTCCTCGGGTAATTGAATGCGTGGACGTTTCTAGTATAACGCCTATTTGGTGATGGCCTTGACACGCCCGTCCAGAACCGTTCTCACGACATCCTCGAAGTCCGTGCCGTCAGGCAATAGGTGGGAGTCTTGGAGGGTTCCGATAATCTTCAACAGTTCCGTATGCCCGTGCGGAGTGCGCTTATAGTCGCGGGTCGCACCCGCCTTGTATGCGCGACGCAACTGCAACGCCAACTGCTCCCGTGTGAGCGTGATGCAATCGCCTTCCTCGATGGGATACCGTTCTTCCAGTTCTTCGTTGAGAATGCTCATTTTTTTGTTTTTCCTTTCTGTTTTTTCAGACGTACATTCCCTCATGCCAGCCGTGTAGCAAACCCCATTCGGATAGTTTCCGGAACCATTTCTCGCATTCGTCAGCCACCTTGTTGGGATAATCCAACGTCGGGTTCACGTTGAGTAAATACTGGTAGTCGTAGGGTTGGCAGAAGTTCTCGTCCAACACGTCTATCTGCCAGTCGCTACCGTCCTTGGTAATCTCGACATTCAATGTCATGTCATGGTCGGGGGAGACTGAACGGCAGAGGTACCAATACCCCTCACGGTGGTCGGTGAACCCCAGTCGGCGCATGGTCGAATCTTCGGCGGAACTCATGCTAAGCGCCGCATTGTTCTGATGCTTCGTGTAGGTGACGCCTATGGTCGAGAATCGAGGCGTGTTCTGATTGTCGGACATGTTCTCTCCTATTCTTCGCTTTCGCGCAAGTCGATTACCGGAATATGGGTATCGGCGGAATAGTGGACGGAATAAGGGTCGATTGTCCTATGCCGCCAACTGACACCACCTTCCACCGGCCAAGCCAACCAGCTTATGCCGTCCAAATAGTTCAGAATGCTGACGTGAGCAATCCAACGGCACCATCTTGCCGGGCATATCACGTCGAACATGGGAGTATCCTCGGTTCCCGGTCGGCAGGAATGCCGTTGCCAAGAACGAAGGCATACGCGGTAGAGCGCATAGGAGTCATATGTTGGCAGTTCCTTGGTGTCGAATACCGCGCGAGTTGGGTGGTCATCGAAGAGGATTCGTTTGCCGAATTTAGTTGCTTGATTCAATGCGTCCTCCTTTTTGGGTTTTGTCTTTGTTTTTGTTGTGAACAATCCCACTATAACACAAGGGGGTAGAAAAACGCAACACGCAAACCTAAGCCAGCGTCCCGTTAAAAAAGAACTCCCTCTTCCCAACCCGATACAAACCCACACGAGAGCCGGACAGACGAAAATCAAAACGACGGAAGAAACCCTCATACATCGGCAACAACTCTTCCGGCACTGTCACCAGAGGGAACCGTTCATCCAGCGATTTCAATGCATATTCGACCAGCGTGGAACCAACCCCTCGACTCCGAAAACCCTCGTAGACATACAAGGTGCAAATCTTCCGTTCAGACGGATTTCTCTTGAGAACGCAAAACCCCGCCAACTCACCGTTTATGCGGGCTAAAAGAATCGCACGGCCTTTCCCCAATGAGGGGAGAACCGTGCGGTTGAACCAAATATCGAAGCCGGGATAATACGTTCGGATTGTCCCCGGAATGGGAATAGAAGCCGCAGTGCCAGCGTCCCGAACTACACTAATCCTCAACGAACTCGAACACATGAAAATCCGTCACACGCTCGACGTTGACATGACTCGTATCATCCGGCCAAATATATAAGACCGGCATGTAACCGGACAGTTCACGAACTGCGAGATTGCTGAAACCGTCCAAGTAGAGGGTTCCGGCCATGGGTTTGCCGTTCCATTTGAATATCGCGGACTTGCCTTCGAATTCTTTCCAGTTGATTCCGTCTTGATAGGGAAGTTCTTTTAAGGCCATTGGTTTTCCTTTTTTGGTGTGGGCTATCTCACTCTAACACAACAGGGGTAATGCAAAGAACGAAAAACCACCTTCCCACACTTAGAATTCCGGCTCTTCAACATTCAACAACACCAGCCTCGGACGGCGGCGAAGAATCCTACAATCCTCGTCCCAAGCATCCAGAATCTCGCAAGCCAACACGGGCGCTTCCGAATCAAGAGTAGGCATGGTACGCAGAACCGACCGGATGTTGTCCAAGTCTGCGGATGGGAGTTCAGTCGCGTCATTAGCCGCGTCCAACAAGTAATGGTGCATTGGCGCTCCTTCCAAAAATTAAGACGAGAATACCCGTGGAAGTCGTTTTCCACGGGCATTCTGGTATCATCTACTGACTTCGTGAAGTTCTAGAACTTCGTTTAGTCCCTCAAGGCAATCGTCCTCAATAGTAGTGCTACCCCAAACGTTTTCCCACCATTCGTCCAACAGTTGCGTAGCGCTCATGTCGAGCTTCTTAAGGGTTTCGGTTGTAATGTCAGCGTATTCCAAAGATTCTTCATT
>OLVP01001153.1_pt1 | contig 17403 bp, 20 predicted proteins | sample 1673281 | NCBI WGS metagenome assembly OLVP01 (sample SAMEA3178940, study PRJEB25190) | human gut metagenome | biome: human gut; feature: human-associated habitat; material: faeces | place: Austria | collected 2013
TTCTCTCTTTTTTCCTTTTCATTCTGATATTCTTCTCTGTTCTCTTTCATCCGATTCGCTTCCTACTATCAGTTTTATCGAATTATATCATCAATGATATGAAGTCGCAATACCTTTTAACAACTTAAGATTTTCTTAATGGGGTCTGACCCCTTCCTGGACCTAAGGAACTTAAGATTTTCTTAATGGGGTCTGACCCCTTCAGACCCCTTCAGTGTCTGTAATCAGTCGGCAACCGGTTTTCTAAAAAGATTAAAAATTCCTGTCTGCTCAATCAATCTTGTGACAGTAAAGAAAATAAAGGAGTCAACTGGCCACATGATTAAGTTCTTTACAGTACGTATTGGAAGGATTGCAAGGAAGCCTTTTCCATAGAGCATGTCCAGCCACAAAGTATTTAACAGAACATTTACAATCAGAATGACGACCAATTTTGCAATCAACACGCGACGTAAGGTGAGCTTATGTTTGTAGTAGAAACATCCATAAATAAATGCCGCGAGCATTGCATTAAATGTGAACCCCCAAAAAAATGGACCATCCGGGCGGATAAAGAACTTTACAATATCAAGCACACCGGCAAACAAACATCCTGTAATAGGGCCAAACAGATAATCTGCAATCTGGTTTGGGATACCGGAAAATCCAATTTTCACATAGGGACCGATATTGATAGAAGCAACTGAATTTAAAATCAGCGCCAGAGCTGCAAGCATTGCACAGACTGCCATGGCAGAAGTAGTTTTCAGCTCTTTGGCTGATGTGCGAAACATACTCTTTGTTTTTTCCATAAAAAAATTACCTCCTTTTCTTTTTTCGCTCACAATAGGAGATAATTAATGGATTCATGTTTATCTTCTGTTGCAGCGAGAAGCAATTCACGAACCGCAAGATTTCTCTTTTCGTCCTCCGGCAACTCTCCATCCGGCAGGCACTTTACGCTCATGAATTTACTCTGCATTACTTTATATAGGGCAGTATATAGCAGATTGTTAGAGAACGCAAGAAAAAATCACTTATTTAAGAACTTTTTCGATAATCGTTGGCAGAATTTTTCTGCTTATTGTTCCGATATCAATTTTCCCATTGCATCCGCCTGCATAATTGCATCATACAATTCAATAGGTTGTACATCACCTGCAAGATTATGTATTGTTTCACCTGGCACACAGGCTTTCTGTGAAATCATTTTAACCTGGTCTGTCGTTGTCACGCCTATTTCTTTAAGTGTTATTGGAAGTCCGACTTCAACACAGAGATTCTGTACTTCTTCAAATTCTTCTTTGGGTGCACCCTCCAACACAAGCTGAACCAGCGTGCCAAATGCAACGCAACATCCATGATCCACATGCTTTATCCCAAGGGCAGTAACTCCATTGTAAAAAGAATGTGGCGCAGCACAATTTACATTATCTGCTCCTACACCAGATAAATACACATTTGCTTCCCTGAACATATTTAAGAGGTTCACGCATCGCTCTGAGTCTTGCCATCATAATAATGCTACCTCCTTATTCCTCTTCTGGCACAAATTGATCTTTTCCCACACTGCAAAGCGGGCATACCCAGTCATCTGGTAAATCTTCAAATGCTGTTCCCGGTGCAACTCCATTATCCGGATCACCAACAGCTGGATCATACACATAACCGCAAACTTCACATACATATTTTTTCATACTAATCTCTTCTTTCTCTAAATATTTATTTCCAGAAGCCAAAGAACCTTAATTTCTTTTTTGTTTCTTAATATTTATTATATTTTTTCAGAACAATGAGACAAGATTCTGCCAATACAACTTAATTTAATTTTTTTGTGCTTGCAGTACAGGAACTTAAATATCTTTCTTAAAAAGGTCTAAAATTTTCCCTCTTTTTCCATATCCAGGAAAAAATCCGGTCCTTTTTCTTCAAACAGTATCTGAGACACACCGAACAGAAGCTTTGCATGTGCCGATGGATCATCCAGAGGGATGCCAAAATCATCCTGCATCCGTCGAATCCGGTAAAGCACTGTGTTACGATGTGTAAAAAGAACATCACAGGTCTTTTTTAATGACCTGCAGCAGTTCAGATATTGGTAAAGTGTTTCACAATATTCTGTATCCTTTTCTTTATCATATGTATGAAGTATCTGTATTTCTTTTACAATCAGGTCCTGGCGTCCTTCCAGTTTTTTTAACACCAGCAGTGTACGAAGCTGGTCTACTGTAAAAACATTTTCTCTATGGAAACGATGATCCAACATCAGTTCCAGTGCCTCATGTGCCGTACGATAGAGTTCTGGTAATTCAAACAGATTCTGAATCTGGTCTGATAAAACCGCTTTCAGTTTAAACTCTTCCGCCAGCATGGATAATTCACTGAAATCCTCTGCTCCATGAAAGAACAAAATCACATCCCCTTTGTACAAAAAAGGATGGGACTGTGGAAATTTTATTTCCAGTTCATCCTTCAGGCGGCGTTCCCCCATATATTTTTTATGATATGCTGTCAAATTGATCAATGCAAATCCAAATGGATGAAAATCCGCAAGATAGGTATTGGAAACCTGTAACTGGAAATAAGGTTCCGAAGAAAATCCGCCGTCCAGAAGATGTTTTAAAATATCTTCTGCCGTTTCAAAGATCTTATCTTGTCTGCTCGTTTCAATAAACATCTGCTTTGCAAGAATCTGTTCCACCTTATGCCAGACTTCCTGTGGTATTTCATGCAAATGCCCGTCTATATCTACGCAGATAAGGTATCCTAATCTTACCCCGGAACTGATAAGCGGTGCAAAGCAACGTTGATATACGCTTTCTTCAAGTTTCACATAATCCGCTTTCCCGACCAGAAGAGCTTCACTCTGGCTGATAATCGCACCGGCTTCATAAGTAATCTCCCCATGACGAATAGAATCCTGAAAAATCAAATCTGAAAATCCAAATGGACAATAATGCGCCACAACATGAAAGGTATCATCCAGGACAAGAATCGGATATCCCAGAAAGGCTCCTGCATCCGCAGCCAGACTTTTTAAATCATCCTTTGAAAAAAACTCATTCAAAAGTATATCTATGTCTTTGTTATTGAAATTGTTATTCAAATTGTTATTCAAATTGTTTTCCATTATCCATCTCCTGTTACTTGTGCGGAAAGCACAGATACTTTGACAAATCTAATTCTAATTATTTATAAATATCCTCCAAGGTTAACAACATTACGTTTCGTTCATGTGCTACTGAAAGTAATTCCTCGGTAAATCCTCCCAGTGAAAAAATCACATAATAGTATTTTTCTCCCTTTGCAAAGACCGTAGCATACCGTTCTAATAATTCTAATTCATTCAAACCAATCTTCTCAGTTTTAACTTTACATGATCCAATCAAATACTTTGATATTTTCTGATTTGATTCCTGTACCGGAACACCTACAATATCTATCTGGATCTGCTTCTTCTCACGCGGATCAGTTCCCCACATACTAAAACTCCAAACTATCCTCATTGAGCAGAAAATATTTCATGCCCATGATCACAAAGCCTTCCTCATTTCTCCAAGGCTTTTTTGTTCCATTTACTATAACAATCTTCTTAAATGAATCTGGAATATTTCGGAGTGAATTAAGTTCCTGCGTCTGCTTTTCATCAGAAGTCATATCGTAAGCCACCTGAATGTAATATCTCTGACTGCCCTGGTTCACTACAAAATCAACCTCTAACTGCTTATGAACCCTCTTTCCCTCACTATTCTTTGCAAATACATCCACAATACCGACATCCACACTGTAACCACGCACAAGCAGCTCATTATAAACTATGTTCTCCATAATATGAGTCGGCTCCTGCTGTCTGAAGTTCAGTCTGGCATTTCTAAGTCCAACATCCGAAAAATAGTATTTCAAGTTTGCTCCTACATATTTTCTCCCCTTAATATCATACCGGTCCGCTTTAGAAATCAAAAATGCCTCTGCCAAATAATCAATATGGTTGGATATAGTTTTATTGCTGTAATTGATCCCTCTCTCACTTCTGAAAGTATTTGATATTTTGGTTGGATTGGTAGGGGCTCCTATAGCAGAAGCAAGAATGTCCACCAAGGTTCCTATCTCATCAACATTTTGAATTCTGTTTCGCTCTACCACATCCTTGATATAAACATTGGTAAAAATATTTTTAAGATACTCAGCCTTCTGGCGTTCCACAGAAAATTGTGCTACCTGTGGCAACCCACCGTATATCATATATTCCTCCCAAGCATCATCATAATCACCATCAAAAGCCGCATAGAACTCTGTAAAGGACAACGGATAAATTCTGATTTCATCTCCTCTGCCTCTAAATTCAGTTACAATATCACTAGATAAAAATTTAGAATTACTGCCGGTTACATACACATCAATATTGCTGATACGAAGCAAACTGTTCAGCACTTCCTCAAATCGTGGCATAAACTGTACTTCGTCCAAGAGCAGATAATACTTCCGGTCATCTTTCATTGCATCTTTAATATGTTGATAACACTTCTTTGGATCTCTCAGCTCCTCATTTTCAATGCCATCTAAAGCAATCTCAATGATGTGTTCATTATCTACACCACTTTCCAATAAATATTTCTTAAACAACACAAATAACAGGAATGATTTGCCGCATCTCCTGATTCCCGTGATAATCTTAATCATTCCGTTATCTTTTCTTATCTTTAACTGTTCAAGGTATGAATCTCTCTTAATCTCCATAGCGTCACTCCTTGTTTTTGTGCATTCACGAATTTTGGTAATGCTATTTTACCACTAAATTATTTTCACTTCAATAGCCATTACTATTTTTTGTGCATTTGCACTTTTTTATGTAATGATTATAGATAATATGCAAAAAGGATACCTACACCATGTCCTATAACACGATATAAGTACTTCATTTTGAAGTAGTTGATTTGTTTGAAGATGACAAGCCTGTTGTACAAAAACCTGTCCTTGATAAAAAATATAATATTGCAGTTGCCGGTACAGGTTACGTAGGATTATCCATAGCAACACTTCTTTTACAAGCTCTCACCGCTAGTTTTCTACTGCTTTTCATTCTATCTTACTTTTCTTCTTTTCTCCACCAGACTAACCAGTCAAATATCTTTTCCTATACTGGTCCAAAATTTAATCAATCCCCTTGTTTCCAACCAGGACAACTGATTCTTTATTAAAAATTCTATCAACCGCTTCTTCTATTTCTATTGTCTTTTCAATAGACGAAAACGGAGCCTCTTCTCGAATAATTAATTTGACTCTTTCACCCTTAATTTTTTTCATTGAATTTAACGCCTGTGTTTTTGAAGTAATAATTTCTTCTTTTATCATATATTGAATCATTGTAAATGCATTTATATTTTTAAATTGCTTTAATTCATCCGGATATGATGTTTGTATTGCCTTATTCATTCTTGCCACTGCTCCGAAATCATGTGTACAAAAAATATATGTATTACGCGTTGAACCATGTGTCAGTTCAAATATACTAAAAAGCGAAATACAAATTAATTCTTCTGCCATACTGTCTTTACTTTTCTTTGCATTTTTCAAATACACTATAATATCTTTTATATAATCCCTATCAGCCGGAACATTATATCCACACTCCGAAAAACCGTAATATGGCATCCTTCTATCATTTCTAATCAAACCATTAAAACTTAAATTTGCAATATTATCATGAATTAATGTCGAAAAAATCCGGTTCCACTTTTCACTCGAATACCTCATAAATGTTTTGATATTTTCAAAAACAGTTTCTTCCCTCAACAAAAGCAAACAAAATCCATGCTCTATCATTTTTTCAAAAAACTCTTGATTTTTTACTTGTAACACATTAGAAACAGAATCTTTAAGTTCATACAAAACAAGTTCTGTAACAACAAACACTATTTTTTGTTTTTCCTTACCACCGGCTATTTTTTCAAATACTTCAAATAAACCTTCTTTTTCTATATGAGATGATTTTGTAATAAAACATGTATCTAAGAACATAACATTTTCCGATTGTAAAATCGATGCTATTACCCTTTCTTGATCTGTTTCAAATATATTTCCTAAAGAAGATATCATTTGAGAAATACAATCTTTAATTGTCACTACGCCTCCCCCTTTACAGAAAGATACGCCTCTTTCAGTCCTTCCAAACGATATCTGAAATCTTCTTCTGTTAAAATGCCTCTTTTAACATTCTCTTGACCCATTTTCTCTGCTTCGTTATACATTTGTGCAAAATCATCTTCATAAGTCGGTTCCATTATAGAACGATTCCCCTTACGCATAGGTATATTCTCAAATAGTTTCTTTTGCTTTTCTTCACTATTATTATACAATAAGATTTCCATCAAATCTGAATCTTGCGTATCAAAAATTCCCAACTCATAACATCTGATTACCACAGACATATATGTCGTCTGATAGTAACTCATCAAAGCAAAAACCGTAATCAATTCCTGAATATACGAAAAATTCTGCCGAAGTTCATCTGGTATTTTTTTTGTATTTTTCAATAATCCAACAACCTGTCTTACGTCTTCTGTCGGCATTATAATGGCTCCGGCAAAAGCATTTGCCATCTGTTCTTCTTCAATATCTTCATAATTATTTAAATACAATTCCCCTGCATTTCCTAAACCTGGATTTTCCTGAATCAAGACATGATACAATTCGTGGGCAATTGCAAAATTATTATTTGCCAGACTTTTTGCCGTATTCAACACCAAATAATTGGAATTATTGAGTCTAAGCTGAAATGCACCAATTTCCTTGCTTTTCATCGGAATTCGCATGAACTTATATTCTTTATTATCAAATATCATTTGTGCAAATGTCTGCATATCGCGGATAATCATGGAACTTTGGGTTCCAACAAAATCATAAAATATATTCTTGGCATACGCTATTTGTTTACTGTGTGTCTTATTAAATTCCAATATCTTATATAATTTTTCTTTATTCATAGATTTTCTCCCCTAAATCCCACTAATATTATATATACTGGATTATAAAAGCTATATTTCAATCATTGTCAATGCATCATAAAAGCGAAACATCTCAACCAATTTATCAGCCGTCTTTTTATCCTCATCGTTTAACGTGCCCGCAAAAAAAGCTAATTGTCCATTTACAGCCTGCTCTTTATACTGATCAGAAAAATCAGTAAGGAAATAAGACATATCATGCCCCAAAGCTTTTGCTAAAAACTCGGCTTCTGATTCTTTTAAGTCAATTGTCCCACTAAGAATCTTACTTACCCGGCTTTTGTCCCATCCAGTCATAAGCGAAACATAGGTCTGTCTAATCTTTCTATTTTCCAAATATTTTTTCAGATTTTCTATAAATTTGCTCATTTCCATTACTCCCCTTTAGCCATTTCATTTCTATATATGCAACTTTTTATTGTTTTTCCTTAATTTTACACTTTTATAATTTTATATTCAAGCATTTGTTGCATATTTTACAACTTTACATCATTTCCTATATATCTTATTCTACATCCCTGTTTTTAACATTGCCCCTTTTGGCTTCAGACATAAATCATATAAATATAGACTAATATTTAACTCATCTGCCAGTGAGCTTAAGAAATCTGCCTCTTCATAGGCATCTCTTAACTCTTGAAGAAAATTATTAAATTGAAGTTCTGGATTATATTCTGGTTTCTTTTTTGGTCTTCCTGCCATCTTATAACTCCTATTTCCATGTGAATCCAATCGTCTTGCACCTAAAACAGAGGGTTCCCTGCTCCGGACTAATGCTCCGATAGCTGTCCTCTGTTTCTTATTTTATTTCGTAAGCGCTTACCTTCAACATTTCTGGCTACCAATTTTATTGTACCATTCTATCAACCGCTTCTTCTATTTCTATTGTCTTTTCAATATACAAAAAGAGACCGAATTTTTTCAAGTTCTGCCTCTTTTCTTTTGCTCTACTCTTATTTTATCCCTGCACTCAATCTCTAATCTCTCTTAAAGATATCTCGTGTGTATACTTTTTCTTTTACATCATCCAGACTACTATCATATCTGTTGGCGACAATTGCCTGACTTTGTTTCTTAAATTCTTCCAGATCATTGACTACTTTGCTTCCGAAGAATGTTGTACCATTTTCCAGTGTTGGCTCGTAGATAATTACCGTTGCTCCTTTTGCTTTGATACGCTTCATAACTCCTTGAATAGATGACTGACGGAAGTTATCGGAATTAGATTTCATTGTAAGACGGTAAACGCCTACGACTACTTCTTTTTCTTTACTTGCATCGTAATCATCATTAGCCTCATAAGCACCTGTCATCTCTAACACATGTTCTGCAATGTAATCTTTTCTTGTTCGGTTAGATTCTACGATTGCAGTCATCATGTTCTGTGGAACATCCTCATAATTTGCCAAAAGCTGCTTTGTATCTTTCGGCAGACAGTAACCACCATAACCGAAAGACGGATTGTTATAATGACTTCCGATTCGTGGATCCAGACATACACCATCAATAATCTGCTTCGTATCCAGCCCTTTCATCTCTGCATAAGTATCCAGCTCATTAAAGTAAGATACACGCAGTGCCAGATATGTATTGGCAAACAACTTCACGGCCTCTGCCTCAGTGAATCCCATGATCAGAGTATCAATGTCTTCTTTTATTGCACCTTCCTGTAATAATCCGGCAAATGTGTTCGCTGCTTTGACAAGTCTTGCATTCTCCACATCTGTTCCAACAATGATACGTGATGGATACAGATTATCATAGAGCGCTTTAGACTCTCTTAAGAACTCTGGACTGAAAATGATATTATCGCAATGAAATTTTTCTCGAATGCTTGCCGTATAGCCTACCGGGATTGTAGATTTGATCACCATAATCGCATCCGGATTATACTCAATAACTAATTTAATAACAGCTTCTACCGCTGATGTATCAAAGAAATTCTTTTTAGAATCGTAATTTGTCGGTGCTGCGATTACAACAAATTCTGCATCTTTATATGCTGATTTCGCATCTAATGTTGCTGTCAGATTTAAATCTTTCTCTGCCAGATATTTTTCAATATAATCATCTTGAATCGGTGACTTCTTCTGATTGATCAATTCCACCTTTTCCGGGATAATATCTACTGCCCATACCTCATTGTGCTGTGCCAACAATGTCGCAATTGATAATCCTACATATCCTGTTCCTGCTACTGCAATCTTCATGACTTTTATTTCTCCTTTTATATACCTTTCATATTTTTCTCAGGTAATATGTACCTATGCCTGGTTCTTCATAATCTCCTGCACCGCATCATAGCTGGCGCGGTCTCCAATATCATGCCTCTTTCCGCTCATCGTCCATGCATAGACATCTGTCTGATGGCTGAGCCATGCTGCGAAACTTCCCGGTGCATCTGTACTGCAACCAGCTTTAATTGCCTCGTCGATCCGTGCCACATCTTCTTCTCGATAACAATAAAATGGCGGCACTGCCAAATTTCCCTTCGGCACCTCTGGTTTTTCTTCATAAGAAATAATTTTGTCTTCTGCATCTTTTACAATAATTGCCGTCTTCTGCTGCCGCTTCAAATCATTTTCCTCATGACACATCACACACGGCGCCTGCTTTTTCTGGCTAAACTGAATGAACTCACGGAACGAGAAATCTAAAAGATTATCTCCTGCAATTACAAGAAAACTCTCTCCACTTCTCCCTTTTATAGCCTCCAGCGCAACCTGGATATCCTTCACTGCCCCAAGTCTATGCTCATTATCCGTAGAACCATCATCCACAAGAATTACCGGCTTTTTATAATTTAAAGTCTCTTTCCAACCTTCAAAATATCCAATAAATTTGTGATTACTTACAATCACATATCCCGTAATCTCTTCCTGCTCTTCCAAGTCATCTAAAAGCCAGTTCAAAATCGGCTTCTCATTCACCGGAAGCAGCGGCTTCGGAAAATTCTCTGTCAACGGGTACAATCTCGTAGCATACCCAGCTGCTAAAACAATTGCTATCATAATAATACTCAACCTCTTTTTAAGAAAATCTTAAGAGGGTCTGACCCCCTATTTATAAAATTCCGCATACCACTGTGCAAATTTTCTTAAGCCTTCTCGCAGGCTTGTCTGTGGTTTAAATCCAAAGTCTTCTTCTAATGCTGTGGTATCTGCGTATGTTACCGGCACATCTCCCGGCTGCATTGGTACTAATTTTTTGTGCGCGTCAAAATCATAATCTTCCGGAAGTACGCCTGCGCTGATCAGTTCCTGTTGTAAAATGTCTACGAATTCCAGCAAGTTTTCCGGATGACTGTTTCCGATATTGTAAACTGCATAAGGTGGAATCGGTAACCCGTCCTCGCCATTTTTCTTCTCCGGAGCTGCCTGCATTACACGCTTTACTCCCTCTACAATATCATCTACATATGTAAAATCCCGCTTGCAATTTCCATAGTTAAAGATCTGTATCGTATCTCCGGCGCGAAGTTTATTTGTAAATCCGAAATATGCCATATCCGGTCTTCCCGCCGGTCCGTAAACTGTAAAGAACCGAAGCCCTGTCGACGGGATATTATATAGCTTGCTATATGCATGTGCCATCAACTCATTGGATTTCTTTGTAGCTGCATATAAAGAAACCGGGTTGTCTACTTTGTCTTCTGTCGCATATGGCACCTTTTTGTTGCTTCCATATACAGAGGAGGATGAAGCATAAACCAAATGCTCCACTCCATTAGCTCCGTCATCATAAGAATGACGGCAAGCCTCCAAAATGTTATAAAATCCGATCAGATTGGACTCAATATATACATCTGGATTTGTAATTGAGTAGCGTACACCTGCCTGAGCTGCAAGATTTACAACAACTGCCGGCTTATCCTCTGCAAATATCCGATCGATCAGCGCTTTGTCTGCAATGGATCCTTTGATAAATTTCCAAGTAGAACCTTCCTGCTTTCCTACCAATTCTTCTATCTGGTTCAGACGATACTCTTTAATAGACACATCGTAGTATTCATTCATATTGTCGATTCCTACAATATGTACTGGATGTACCTCCCGCAAAAGCTCCATAACAAGATTCGATCCAATAAATCCAGCAGCACCGGTTACTAAAATCACTTTATTCTCTAATGACACATTTTTAACTTTCATGATATTACCTTTCCTATACATTATGTGCATTTTTTGTCACTGTTCCATTATAGTACATATATGATATTTTTTCTATATCAAGAAGTTTCTTTTCTCTTTTTCTTAACTGTTTGACAGATTCTGTCACATATAATAAGGCAGGTGATACAACTTCCTGCCTCGCTCAATATTCTATCCTTCGCTTCTTTAATTGCGTATATATATCTGCTAAAGTCTCACTCCATCCGCGCTCTCACATACATATGCAGAATATTTTCCTTCTAACTCTGGAAATGCTTTCAAATATTCTTCTGCGACTTTCGCTTTAATGTCTTCTACCTTTTCCGGATCAACAAGAGCCATACAACACCCTTTGAATCCTGCCCCTGAGAAACGTCCACCGTAAATGCCATCTGTATTCCACATGATTTCATATAATTTTTTCAGTTCATCACAGCCACATTCATAACTGTATATAGAAGACTTTCCACTTTCAAATACAAGCTGTCCATAACCTTCCAAATCACCTTTTCGCCACAACTCGGCTCCTTTTTCTGCCCGTGCAAATTCGCTGTAGTAATGTTCCGCACGTCTGCGCCATAGCTCTGGCAAATGATTCTTATAAGCCTCGAATACTTCATACGGCACATCACGTAATCTTGTATCTGCAAATGTTCCATAATCCATGCCAGCATATCCCATCAACGCATACGCTGCCGCCTTACATTCATCCTGACGCAGGTTATATTTTGAATTCTTCAGCGAACGCTCCAGACCAGAAAAGAAAATCGCAATCTTGTACGGCTTCATACTCTGACTGGTCGGGATCAACTCATAGCTGTCATCCTTCGTATCCAGATACAGAAGATGATTCTTTTTAGAAAGCACTTCACAGCTCTGGTCTAGCTTACCGCAAGACACTCCTACATACTGATTCTCCGCTGCCTTTGCAGTTAATATAAGTTCCATCGGCTCCAGATGAATATCATTCACCTTACATAATGCTGACAAAAAGCAGATAATAACTGACGCTGAGGAAGACAGTCCACCAATCGGAAGACTCCCTTCAATCACACCAGACACTCCTATCTTCAACCGATACTTTTCTCCTAACATCTTAGCTGCACCACGAAGATGATCCGCCCAATCTCCCTGCTTCTCCTCCGGCACTGCATTTACAAAAAACTGCGCACGCTTCGGAAAATTCAAAGACTGTAATTCAATGATACCATTCTGCTTCGGATGGTAAGCCATATGTATTCCTTTATCAATCGCAAGACCATTGATCTTACCGTACTGGTGATCGATATGCGCTCCTAATGGACTGATTCGATAAGGACAAAACGCCACATCAAACGGCTTCTGATGATATAATCCCTCGTACACTTCCACACATTTCATTTGCATAACTTATCCTGCCTTTATTTTCTTTTTTGTATATTCTTTGCTCTAAATACAACCAAACAGACGCTAAATCTTTCGTCGTATACCCGGCAACTAAAAAACAACCAGTCCTTAAAAACTAATCAAGGGGCAAATCAATATTTCTCATTCTTTTTGAATAAAATGGAAAATTCTCTTAAGTTTCCTCTTCTATCTCTAATAACCCTAAATCAAGCAATGAAACACACAACAAGCTCAGTATTCTATATGCCTTATTCGATTCCATTTCTTTCTCTTCAAAATCAAATATTTTCTTGTTAACTTCCCTGAAATCATCTAAATCTAATTTTAATTTTCCTATTTTTTGTAATGCTTCCCACAATTCTCTAACAGCACACATTAAACTCTCTTCGGTTATATTTTGATGGTTTATATGTCTACTATGAAGATACTGTTTAAGTTCTTTTCCCGTCTCTTTTCTCTCTTCAAAAACATGATGCTCAAAATTACTCAACGTAAAGCTTTCAATTGCCGGATAACTCAACAGCAACAGTCCTTGTCTGTCATACCCTCCATTATCTCTTGCATTCCCCAACGTACTAATCATCTTATTGATAAATAAAACATCTGTATTAGACTGGTAATCACGGTCAAACAAATAATAAATTGCCGCATTATCTACATTAAAATCATACTGTTCAAATAATGTTATATATAAATTATTCAGGAAATCATTATCTTTATCTATCGTTTTAATATTGCTTTCTTCTGTATTTATAACAAATACTTGAGACATTATATTTTCTTTTGAATTATACTTATGATAACCTTTACCTCTTAAAATGCTCTCAAATTGATAATCATAAATCTTACAAAAAATATAATACAAGATTAGTGCCTCTGTCTTATTACCTTCAACAATATATAAGACTTTGCCAATTGATTTTTCCTTATTAATCCTAACGTTCATATCGCGGGATTCCATTGAACACACCACCCAGGTACATTTTTTCTATATTCTGTGCTTCTCTTGGTTTTTCACTCGAAAATCTTTTTACCACACTTCCTCCTTTATCAAAATCAACAGAATAAATCTGATCCGGTCTCAATAAACTATTAGAAAGTAAATTGGTTGAATGTGACACAAAAATAAATTGTGATTCTCCGGCATTCTTCATAAAATATCTTACAAGCAGTTCTTCCAGACTATTGTGAAACCCACTTGAAAATTCGTCCAGTAACAACATTCCGCTATTAGATATACAATAAAAAAATGCAGGCAATAATTGTACTAGAGTTTGATTTCCCAATGATTCCATTTCATACGGGATTGGTTCGTTTATCCCATTTCGCCTAAAATATATCTGATTCTCCGGAGACTCTAAAGTCACGATATTTCCAGTTGCTTTTTTATTATACTCAATCCTTTGTTCAAAATGATATCGCTCAAAGAAATCATTAATGAGTTTTGTTCCAGACTCTTCCATATAAGATCTTAGTGATAAATCCACTCCCTTATACTGCGTAGCACTTTTTAAACACATATCCATATATACAGAATTAGACAAAAACTCAAACCATTTCTGTAATTTTACTTGTCCTCGAAATCTTGTATTAAAAAATATATCTCTCAAAAATAATAACTGTTTTGGTATATCTGTATAATTCTTTACCTCTGTCAGTATTGTATTTGCTGTACTTCCCTCCCTTGACAACAATTCAATACCATCTACAGTCAACTTTTCTCTCAAAAATACATCTACCCATTGATAAGAAATATCATAAATTATTTCAGATTTATCAATTTCAAAAACATATTTTAATTCCATTACCGGAGTATCAGAAAATAAACATATATATTCCACCCAATTCACTTCATTTTTGGCCAATAAACATTCAAGTAAAAATCGAATTGCTTTCAAAACGTTTGACTTTCCAGATGCATTTTTACCTACAAATAATGCTCCTTTTAAAAGATTACCACTTACATTTGTGTTCAATAATGTCTTATAATTGGTCTTCTCAAAATCAATCTTTACTTTATTATGAAAAGACTTAAAATTTCTAAGTTCAACACTTTTAAGCATATATTCCTTCCTCCTAGCTTAAATCACATACACATTATATTCTATTTTTAACAATCTATGCAATATTTTTTCAGAGAATATATTTTTAAATGTAATTTTTTTACGTTTTATATTTAAATGTTTTCTGAGTCACGGGTTTCATTTAAAATTTCTTGGTCTAATGTTCAATACGGACCTAATGTGTGGTTTTATCCATAAGATTGCTCCTTTAAAAAACTTTTAGTTTTGTCTGCAGAGAAGCATGTCCCCCCAAATTTTTTACAACTATTAGCGGAACTCCAGCCTCTAACATATGAGTGGCAGTAGTATGTCTCATAGAATGCGGTGAATAAGCTTCTTTAAATAATCCTGGATTCACATTCCGTGCACGCTGAATATACTTGCTAAATATTTCTTCGATACACGAAACTGTCATTTTTTCATGTGTCTGACTTGAGAAGACATGCTTATCCAGTTTGGATTCAATCTTTCTGTAAATGATATACTTTTCTAAATTTTTTGCAGCTTGTGTAGGAATTCCGATTCGACGCATCTTTCTTCCTTTACCGAGAATCTTAATGCTTGCTTTATCCGAATAGAATGTAATGTCACCGACTGTCATATCACATACTTCTTTTGCTCGCATTCCACTTGCATACATAAAACTCAATAACGTATAATCTCGCTTGCCAATAGCAGAGCTCATATCAGGTATCTCCATTACAGAGACTTCTTCACTACTATGGGCTCGGCTAACTTCTCACAGTTCGTTGTTACTAGGCACATGGAACCTCTGTGAGACCTCCACGCTTAAGGTACACGCTCTTTCTCTCCATATATCCGCCACATTTACTCTGCTACTACAAAGGCGATAGTTATTAGACTTCGTTGCTTTGTGCCAACTTATCTCTCGCAGGCTTGATGAAGAAGCACTTCATTTTTAAGCATTTTTGTCAACTCTATATATTTTCCAAAATACACCTTAAAGGACTCGCATTTAGCTTCTCGCTCAAATTCTTCATCTATTTTTAAACATTCGAACAAATCGTGTTCAAGTGGAACTATTTCTGCAAAAATAGGCTCTATCTTCTCATAGTAATACAGTCAGACTGGATGTAAACGTTTCACATTTTTCAAATATGGCTGGTGGAATTTAGTCTAGCACACCGAATTCCAGTAGCCCATTTAGCATGCCATGAAATCTAGAAAATTTCGTCAAATTGGAACAATTATAACAGAAAACGAGAGATTTTGCCTAAAAACCTCTCGTAAAAATATCAAAATTTAAAGTGCGGTGGAATTTACCTTTGCACTGGAATTTACTTTTTCAAGTCAGCCTTATTTCCATCAAATCCAATCTGTATATATGTTAACTTCCAGTATTTTTACGACTTATTTTACCGATAAAGATATACCGATTTATTAATCAAATGGTAACTCCTCCGCACTCGGAATTTACCGTTTACCACCAATTGACGTATCACTTCTGAAGAATCCTGCTGTTTCTATTTTCTCATACTCTTCACATTTTATTTTTTGTTGGCATCGGAACAAATTCCAGTTTTAATTGCATCCCTAATCCATGTGCAAGTTTTTTTACCATACTCAGACTGGGATTTCTTGTTCCGTTCTCGATCCGGCTTATATCTGCCTGCGTAATTCCGGTTTTAGCTGACAAATCTTTTTGTGTCATATTCTGCTGCACTCTTGCATCAATCATCGCCTGGATAATATCATATTCCGGTTGCAGTGCATCATATTCTGCCTTTACCTCCGGATTCTGCAATGCTCTTTTTTTATAATCTTTATAGCTACTCATTGCCATACCTCCGTTCATAATCTGCTTTATACTTCTTTGCCAGTTCTTTTTCTGCCTTTGGTGTCTTCTGCGATTTTTTTATAAATCCATTGGTCAGTACCGCCTTCTTGCCTACAATAAAGAAATACAGTACTCTTGTAATATCTGATCCCTGCTTGGCACGAAGTTCAAATATCCCATTCTCCAATGGTTTTGAATATGGCTCACGAAGCAATGGTCCGTTCATTTCCAGTAAATCAATTGTCCGCAATGTTTTTGCCAGCAACTTAGGCTCCAGGGAATCTAATAGTTCCTGCACAGGGCATCTTCCATCTTCTGTATCATATAAAATGATCTCATACATTAGTATACTCCTTCCTCTTTATAATTATAATATGTCGTATTCAACATATTGTCAAGATAATTCCAAACACTTTCCATATAATGTGAACTTCCAGAAATTTTACAACTATAGCAATCCATCAAATTACCGCACATAATTGCACGAACAAAACCACCCTAATCAATCTGAAACTCGAACGGTCGAAAATGCCCTTTCGATTGCTGCTGGAAGTTCTGATACAACTCGGACTTTTTCTTTCCTTAAATATGCTTTGAGTTTTGACCACATTTTTTCTATCGGATTTAAGTCCGGGCTATATGACGGCAAATACAGATATTTTATCTCTGACTCATCCAATACTTGTTTCACGATTTTTGCATGATGGGAGCGCATATTATCCATAACAATAACGTCAGTTTTAGACAAGGTCGGTATCAGTTTTGTTTTCAGATATTCTGCAAACCGCTCCCCAGTCGTTCCGCCGCAATAAACCGTATAGGATGTTTTTCCATTTAGCCGTACAGAAGACAAAATAGTAGTACTGCATGGTGTATTAACAGGAGTACTGTCTTTGAACCATTCTTGTCCAACTCCTTTGTTGTGTACTATGAGTATACTGGACAAGCAACACTTCACTTTGAACCAAGAATGATTGTCGCATGGTAAGCGCAAAATATTGCTACGCTGCCCATGAATCACGCTT
>OLVP01001164.1_pt1 | contig 17288 bp, 17 predicted proteins | sample 1673281 | NCBI WGS metagenome assembly OLVP01 (sample SAMEA3178940, study PRJEB25190) | human gut metagenome | biome: human gut; feature: human-associated habitat; material: faeces | place: Austria | collected 2013
TCAACACGCCGCGACTAAAGTCACAAATAAGGATTCTTTCATTCTCAGAGGGCGTTTGTTTGGCGTCTATCTTGCCTGCGGCAAATCAGATTTCAACTTCTTCTCCGCTGTTGCCAGCATCAATTTAATTCGGTTTACCTGGTTTACTTCGCTTGCTCCCGGATCGTAGTCAATTGCGACGATATTAGATTCCGGATACTTACGGCGCAGTTCCTTGATAACACCCTTACCTACAACGTGGTTTGGCAGGCAGGCAAATGGCTGTGTACATACAATGTTTGGGGCACCCTGTTTGATAAGTTCAACCATTTCACCAGTTAAGAACCATCCTTCACCGGTCTGGTTACCGAGGGATACGATTGGTTTTGCGTACTCGGCAAGTTCCTCAATGTGAGGTGGTGCAGTGAAACGATCGCTTCTTTCTAATTCTTTTCGCAGGAAGCCTCGGTAAGCTTCCAGTGCAGAGATTGCCATATTACATAACTTAGCAGCTTTTGTAGATTTTCCGAGATATTCTGCTTTAAAGTTACTGTTGTAGAAGGAGTAGAACATAAAGTCTAATAAATCTGGCATTACTGCCTCTGCCCCCTCTTCCTCTAAAAGTTCTATCAGATGGTTGTTTGCGTCTGGAAGGAATTTTACGAGGATTTCTCCAACGATACCAACACGAGGTTTCTTCTCATCTGTGATTGGTAATCTGTCAAAGTCGCGGATAATGCCGCGGATATTTTTCTTAAATTCTCCATATCGTGCTTTCTCAAGAGATTTAATACAACGCTTTTTCCATACTTCATGTAAATGATTTGCAGAACCTTTTACTTTTTCGTATGGGCGGACGCGGTAGAGAACACGCATAAATAAATCTCCGTAAATAACTCCCTGAAGAGCACGAACTAAAAGTGCCGGAGTGAATTTAAAACCTTCATTCTTCTCAATTCCCTGTACGCTTAAACTGATAACTGGAATCTGACCGTAACCGTTCTTAGCTAATGCACGGCGGATGAATCCGATATAGTTTGTCGCACGACAGCCACCACCAGTCTGGGAGATGATAACGGCTGTTTTGTTCAGATCGTATTTGCCGGAAGTTAAGGCAGTCATAATCTGTCCAACAACGATAAGAGATGGATAGCAGGCATCGTTATTTACATATTTTAATCCAGTATCTACTGCCTGTTTCCCCATTTCCGGCAAAATCTCTACGTTATAGCCACAGTGACGGAAGGCAGGGGTGAGCAGGTCGAAATGAATTGGGGACATCTGAGGAATCAGAATGGTGTAGTCCTTTTTCATTTCTTTTGTAAATTCTACTTTTTCGATATTTGCTGGAACCGGATGTGGCTCAATGTGCTTACGGTTTCTGATCTTTACGGCAGCAATCAGAGAACGGATACGGATTCTGGCAGCACCTAAGTTATTTACCTCATCAATCTTAAGGACGGTATAAATACGTCCGGAATTCGTCATAATATCATTTACCTGGTCGGTAGTTACCGCATCAAGACCACAGCCAAAGGAGTTAAGCTGAATGACTTCTAACTGCTTGTTCTTCTTTGCGTAGTTTGCGGCAGCGTACAGACGGGAATGATACATCCACTGGTCAGAAACGATTAATGGACGCTCAACATGACCTAAGTGACAGATGGAATCTTCACTTAATACGGCGATGCCGAAAGAGTTAATCAGTTCAGGAATACCGTGGTTAATCTCTGGGTCGATATGGTAAGGGCGACCACAAAGAACAATACCCATCTTTCCAGTTTCTGCGAGATAAGCAAGTGTTTCCTCGCCCTTTGCCTGTACATCTTTTCTTACCTGTGCAGCTTCTTTATAAGCTTCATCTACGGCATGGTCAATCTCTTCTTTTGTCACATCGAAATGTTTAGATAACTCGTCATAAAGACGTACCTTCAAGGCATCTGCATTATCGAGTGCTAAGAATGGGTTCATAAAAAGGACATTCGGATCACGGAGCTCTTCCATGTTGTTTTTAATATTTTCTGCATAAGATGTTACGATCGGGCAGTTGTAATGGTTGTTGGCACCTTCCATCTGATCTTCCTCATAAGGAACACAAGGATAGAAAATGGTGTTGATACCCTTCTTTAAAAGCCACATTACATGTCCGTGTGCAATCTTTGCAGGATAGCATTCGGATTCACTTGGAATGGACTCAATACCAAGCTCGTAAATCTTTCGGGAAGACTTTGGAGAAAGCAATACCCGGAAAGAAAGGTTTGTAAAGAATGTATACCAGAATGGATAGTTCTCATACATATTCAGTACTCGTGGAATACCGATAACACCACGTTTTGCCTCGTCTGGTTTTAATGCTTTATATCCAAAAATTCGTTTATATTTATATTCGTAAAGGTTTGGTACATGCTCATGATTCTTTTCAAGGCCAAGACCACGTTCACAACGGTTACCAGAAATAAACTGACGGTCGTTGTTAAACTTATTAATGGTAAGGATACAGTGGTTGTTACATCCCTGACAGCGGCTCATGGAAGTGCTGTATTCCAAGTTGATAATCTCGTCGATGGAGAGCATCTGTGTATCTCCAGTTTCTTCCTCACGCTCTCTTGCAATTAAGGCTGCACCGAAAGCACCCATGATACCGGCAATATCTGGACGAACGGCGTGACAGCCGGAAATACGTTCAAAGCTTCGAAGTACCGCATCATTATAGAATGTACCACCCTGAACAACGATTTTTTTACCAAGCTGTTTGGGGTCGGTTAACTTAATAACTTTTAATAAGGCATTACGGATAACGGAATAAGCAAGGCCAGCAGAAATATCACCAACGCTTGCGCCTTCTTTTTGTGCCTGTTTTACTTTGGAGTTCATAAATACAGTGCAGCGGGAACCTAAGTCGATTGGAGATGGGGCAAACAGCGCAACCTTTGCAAAATCAGCTACAGAATAGTTCAGAGATTTTGCGAAAGTTTCGATGAAAGAACCACATCCAGAAGAACAGGCCTCATTTAAAAGTACGTTATCTACAGCGTGGTTACGAATCTTGATACATTTCATATCTTGTCCGCCGATATCTAAAATACAGTCTACATCTGGCTCGAAGAAAGCGGCAGCATAGTAATGTGCCATTGTCTCTACTTCGCCGTGGTCAAGCTGCAGTGCAGCCTTAATTAATGCTTCACCGTAACCAGTAGAACAGGAACCGGAAATCTTCGCAGCAGGAGGAAGTAACTCCTTTAACTCTTTCATAGCACGAATTGTTGTATTTAACGGACTTCCGTTATTATTATCGTAGAAACGGTATAAGAGGGAACCATCTTCTCCAACTAAAGCAAGCTTTGTTGTCGTAGATCCGGCATCAATACCGAGATAGCATTTGCCACTGTAGGTAGCTAAGTCTGCCTTTTTCACCTTGAATTGGTTGTGCTCTTCGATAAATTCATCATATTCTTTTTCGTCTTTAAAAAGAGGCTCCATACGTTCTACTTCTACAGCAAGCTGAATGTCGGATTCAAACTCTTTTAAGAAATCATCTAATGTGAAGGAACATTCTTCTTTTGCGTTTAATGCGGCACCTTTTGCTGCAAAAAGATGAGAGTATGGAGGGTCGATAATATGTTCTTCATCCAGATTTAAAGTACGGATAAATGCATTCTTTAATTCTGGCATAAAGTGAAGAGGACCACCAAGGAAAGCGACATATCCCTTGATTGGTTTACCACAGGCAAGACCACTGATTGTCTGGTTTACTACAGCCTGGAAGATAGAAGCAGCAAGATTTTCTTTTGTTGCCCCCTCATTGATTAATGGCTGAATATCAGACTTTGCGAAAACACCGCAACGAGCGGCGATTGGATAGAGGGTATCGTAATCACGGGCATATTCATTAAGACCGGTTGCATCTGTCTGTAAAAGACTTGCCATCTGGTCGATGAAAGAACCAGTACCACCGGCACATACACCGTTCATACGCTGCTCAATTCCGTTATTAAAATAAATAATCTTGGCGTCTTCACCGCCAAGTTCGATTGCTACGTCTGTTTTTGGTTCATAATCCTGTAAGGCATTCGCCACACAAACTACTTCCTGACAGAATGGAATATGTAAGTATTCTGAGATTGCCATCCCACCGGAACCAGTTACGGTTGGATGGATTGTGAGATTGCCTAGCTTTTCTCTCGCCTCAGATAATAAGGTCTGTAAAGTTCCTTTAATATTTGCAAAATGTCGTTTGTAATCGGAAAAAAGGATATCATGGCTCTCATTGATAACTGTTACCTTAACGGTAGTAGAACCAATATCAATACCTAATGCGTGTTTCATGATTAATTAATCATCTCCTTTAGTAAAATGTGTATTCATGTTGTGTATTAAAATAAGGTAATCTAATGTTCAGAATACATTTATAACACCGTCCGCGATACACTTCGCTTGCCGATGCCACCGTATCGTCTTGTTCAGTCACTTTGTTGATGAAAAAGCATTCTGCGTTATTTGACAGAAAGGCAATGAGACAGACACTATGGCTCTGAATCACTATATATAGATAAATTTCTCAATATCCAAACCATTATAAACGAGTTGAACGTAAAATACAACAAATTTCGAAAAAAAGATATAATGAATGGAAAATGTTTACAAAAAGCAAAAGAAGAGGGGAGTATTTGTATGAGGAGTTTTTCACGATAAAGTACCTTTTTCTCTGACTGTCATATTTTATAATTGAGGAAGAAAAAGGAAGAGCATCTATGAGTGAAAAAGTTTATGTAAACATATGTGACACCAAAAAATGCCCCGGCCCGGTGTATGCAGTAAAGACAGGAGATACGCTGTATAGCATTGCACAAAGGCATCATTGCCGGGTAAGAACACTTCTTGATCTAAACCCTTTTGTAGATATATATAATTTGCAGCCGGGTGAGGAAATCTGTGTACCAGACTGCAGGGGACAGGGGAAAGTAGATTTCCGGCCTTATGTAGTAAAAGAAGGGGATACATTAAAAATTATCCTGAAAAATGTTTCAATGACCTTTGAAGAATTAGCAAAGGTAAACCGTATTTTGTATAATCTTACTGTACCAGCGGGAACGATTCTGCTCGTTCCTGCAAAAAAAGAATAAATGAAAAAGAAAAGCAGTTAAAAAATAGTAAAAAAATCACAGAAATGCGTTTGACAAAGTATTAGATATTTCTTATAATAAATTTAAACGGTTTCAGTTATGTAAGAGTCCGCGAAACGGACTCTTTCTTTCGTTTTGCCAAGATAGAGAAGATGCAGACTGAGATACGATAAACTGTTGAAAGAGGGAAGTCTCATGATAAGAATTTTTAAAACGACCGATTCAGGGATTCGCAAAGTTGCAGTGGCAGAGGAAGGATGCTGGATAGCCCTTACCAATCCTACGGCAGAAGAACTAAGTACCACAGCAGACCAGTTCAACATTGATGTTGACGATTTAAAAAGCCCCTTGGATGAGGAGGAACGTTCCCGTATACAGGTGGAGGAAAATTACACATTAATTATCCTGGATATTCCAACAATCGAAGAGCGTAAGGGAAGAGAATACTTCTATACGATACCGTTTGGAATTATCTTTACTGATAAGTATATATTTACCGTCTGTCTTGTAGACTCACCGGTACTGACCGTATTTATGGATGGAAGAGTGAAGGATTTTTATACGTATAAGAGAACTCGTTTCATCTACCAGATGTTATACCGCAATGCGACGATGTTTCTGCAGTATCTGAAGATTATTGACAAGAAGAGTGATGAAGTGGAGAAGAAGCTTCACATTTCTCAGAGAAATCAGGAATTGATTGAAATGCTTGATTTAGAGAAGAGTCTTGTATATTTTACAACTTCTCTGCGAGGCAACGAGGTTGTTCTTGAGAAACTGATGCGTAATACATCCATTCCACGTTATGAAGATGACGAGGAGTTACTTGAAGATGTTATCATCGAGAATAAGCAGGCGATTGAGATGGCGAAGATTTATAGTGATATTTTAAGTGGAACAATGGATGCCTTTGCTTCTGTTATATCGAATAACTTAAATATTGCGATGAAGTTTTTGTCAGTTATTACCATTGTGCTTACTGTACCAACGATTGTTACAAGTGCGCTTGGTATGAACGTAGCAGGAATTCCATTTGCGAATAATCCATATGGATTTTGGATTGTTGTAGGAATCTCTTTATTACTGACTCTGATTGCCGGAGCAATCATTGCCAAGAATAAACATTTTAAATAATTGAATATGTATGAGACAGCCGGGATTTCCGGCTGTTCATTTATAAACAAAAATATTTTATTAAGAATGTACGCTTGGGATTTTTACTGCACTTGTTTTTGCAGAAGGTTTCTTGTCAGTACATTGAAAGTTAAAGGAGGAGTGCCATGAACTGGCTAGATAAGCTAGAACGTAAATTTGGAAGATATGCGATACGAAATCTGCCGCTGTATATCGTTATGCTGTATGCGATAGGAGCGGTACTTAATATTTTGACAAAGGGTTCTTATTACTATTATGTCGCATTAAACCCGTATATGATACTTCATGGACAGATTTGGAGACTGCTTGGTTTCCTTATTGTGCCACCGAATGCAAGTCTCATTTTTATTATTTTTGTACTGATGTTTTACTATTCGATTGGAGAATCTTTAGTACAGGTATGGGGAGCATTTCGCTTTAATATGTATATCCTTATAGGAGTTCTTGCGACAATTGTGGCATCATTTATTGTATATTTTATTTATCCATCAACAATGATTTTCATGGATACTTTTTATTTGAACTTATCCATGTTTTTAGCCTACGCCACGATATTCCCGGAGATGCGGGTATATCTTTATGGTATTCTTCCGCTGAAAGTAAAGTGGATGGCGTGGTTTGATGTGGCGCTTTTAGTTTGGCAGTTTGTCGTTGGAGGACTTGGAGCAAGAATTGCTATTGTAGTAAGTTTACTGAACTTTCTGCTGTTTTACTTCTCATCAAGGAATTATAAAAAGGTTTCTCCAAAAGAGATTCACAGAAAGAGAGCATACCGGAAGGCATCATCTGTGGCTTCAAATAAACCATATCGTCATAAGTGTGCAGTCTGTGGTAAGACAGAATTAGATGACCCAAATTTAGAATTCCGTTACTGCTCAAAGTGTAATGGAAATTATGAATATTGCAATGAACATTTATTTACACATACGCATGTAAAATAAAGCAATATTAAAAGAGTTATATTCTTTCAAATAAATCTGAAAAATTAATGGATAGAATAAAGATATAATATAAGTTGCAAATAAATCATGACAGGAGGCGGTCTTTTGTTGACAATATCAGAACATATAATGATTGGGGAGACGATTTCCCACGATGCGAAGGCTATATTGCGGGGAGTCCGCCATCCTTTTATATGGAAGAAAGGACTTTGGTATGGTATTACGACTTCCTGTGGGAAAGATGTGATCATGTATATTCTTTCTTCACGAGAGATGAGACAGAAGTTTTATCAGAACAATGATTTAAAGCTGTTGGGACTTGCAGGTTCTATGAAAGAGGCTTATGAAATCGTGTTAAAACTTGTGCAGATGGGATATAATAGTGATTGTATCTATGAGATGAATGATTATCTGGAGAAGTTTTAAAACAGGAGGAGAAATGTGCTGTATGTATTATTATTACTATTAAAAATACTTGGAATACTGCTCCTGTTATTTATCGGACTTGTTTTGCTTGTTCTGCTAACGCCGATTCAGTATTCTTTTGAACTCGAAAAGGGGGAACAGAAGGGACCAAAGTTTATGGTAAGAGTTACCTGGCTGTTCTGGCTTTTTTATTTTAAGACCAGTTACATAGAGAAGGTCTTTGATTACCGGATACGTATACTGGGGTATCAGATTGCCGGGAATCAGCCAGAATTTCTTGAAAAACAGAAAGAACGGCAAAAAAAGAAGTCTCAAAAGGAAAAAGCAAAAGAAGAAAGTAAAACAGCAGAGACACCGGCAGAGGGAAAAAGTCGAAGCATAGATTCTGTTTCTAAACAGAAAGCGGAAAAGGCAGTCCCTAAAGAGAAATCCTCAGATGTGTCAGAAGGCAGAGAAAAAACAAAAGAGAAAGACTCTGGAGATGATAAAAATAGTAAAGATAAGAAAAAGAATAAAGAAAAAAAGCAAAAAGATGGAAAGAAACCAAAGAAAGAGTCTTCTTTAAAGAAAATAAAAAGCAAAATAAAAAGCTTAAAAGAAACAAAGGTTAATTTAGATAAAATGCCGTGGCGGGAATGGTTAGAGCTGGGAAAGGACGTTCTTATTCACTTTCTAAAGCATGCTCTTCCGGGAAAGCTAGAAGGAAACATTGCATTTGGAACTGGTAATCCGGAATATACAGGATATATTACAGGAATCGCGGCTGTTTTTTATCCGAAGTATGGAGAACATTTTTCTTTATATCCGGATTTTGAAAGAAAGATGTTCGAGGCCAAGTGCAGAGGAAGAGGAAGAATCCGGCTGGGATATATGCTTGTTCTGGCTGTTTCTATATTAAAAGAGAAAAGTGTAAGAACAATGATTAAAAACATCATTTTAGGTTAAACAGGAGGGCGTACAATGGATAAACAAAACTTTGATACAACAGTGAATTCTTTATTTAGTGGAATGGACCACGTATTATCTTCAAAGACAGTTGTTGGAGAACCACAGGTTATTGGAGATACGATTATTCTGCCACTTGTTGACATTTCCTTTGGAATGGGAGCAGGTGCCTTTAATAAAGAAAAGGGAAGCAGTGCAGGCGGTGGAATCGGAGGTAAAATGTCCCCAAGTGCTATTTTAGTTATTCATAACGGACAGACAAAGCTTGTCAATATCAGAGATCAGGATGCCGTTACCAAAGTACTTGATATGGTTCCAGATGCCGTAAATAAAGTTGTTTCTATTATTAAGGGAGAGGACGCAGAGGACAAAGTTGACCCGGAAGTAGAATCTGCGGTGAATAAAGCAGCACAGGCAGAGGCTTCTGTTGTAGATGTAGATGGCGCAGGAATTTAAAAGGTATTCGGTATTCAGTTAACGTGAGATTACCACGTTACTTTCGTGCAGGAAAAATCTTCCACGAAGTGTAATGCATATCGTATAGAAAGCGGTTTTTAAACACACTTTGGGTTGCCTTAGATCAATCAAATAAAAAAAGTGAAGATTTTTAAAAGTTTTCCTTGCAATTTGTTTTGATTTCTGATAGTATAGACTCGTTGTAAGTCTGTCAGACTTAAGTATATTCGCGAGGAGGTGCTATCATGGCAAGATGCGCTATTTGTGACAAAGGTGCTCATTTCGGTATCAAAGTGAGTCATTCACATAGAAGATCAAACAAAATGTGGAAATCCAACATTAAGTCTGTAAGAGTGAAAGTGAACGGAGCTTCTAAGAAAATGTATGTTTGTACTTCTTGTTTAAGATCAGGTAAAGTAGAACGTGCGTAGTTTTACTGTCACTGAGGATAAGAGAAGACTCTAATCTTTGTCCTTACAGGAATGTATGCAGATATGAGTTAAGAGGGAATCAGTGATTCCCTCTTTTTTCTTTTCTGTTAAAATCGGTCACAAAACAGCAGATATCCAAGCAGGATGCTGATGACCAGAATAATGAACTTTACTGCAAAGCCGGTGAGAAAGCAGCTCAGGAACAGACCAAAGGAAAAGCAAAAAAGAGCGAATCCGCATAATTTTTTCATAAAATCTCCCCAATATGTTCCTTATAATAGTATATGGGAAGATACTTCTTTTGTTTCAGGAGAAAGTACTTAAATGGAAGAATTTTATGTTTGTGGTTCCAATTTCACCGAAAAGAGGTTATACTATAGAAAACGATAATAAAACGGAGGGATAGTATATGAAGGGACAAATGCACACCGATTTAGGTCAGGTTATTATAGATGAAGAGGTTATTGCAACTTATGCCGGAATTAACGCGATTGAGTGTTTTGGTATCGTTGGAATGGCATCTGTGAATATGAAAGATGGTTTTGCCCAGCTTTTAAAGAGAGACAATGTAAGCAAGGGCGTTCATATCAAGATAAATGATAACAAGATTTATATAGATTTTCATATTATTGTAGTATATGGTGTCTCTATAGCTACAGTTACAGAGAATTTAATTCAGAATGTAAAGTACCGCGTGGAGAAGTTTACCGGTATGAGTGTAGAGAAAATTAATATTTATGTAGAGGGAGTCCGTATCGTAGATTAGAACGTGTTTGAAAAATGCTTTCTGCAAATTGGGGCGTGCAGGTTGCTGGAATGATTTTTCAAACACGCTCTAAGATAACGCTTTAGAAGGGATTCCTTTTTATAGAATAAAAGAACAAGATAACTACTATGAATTATAGATAAAACAGGTAAATAAGGAGGAAATGTTGTGAACAGTCACACCATAGACGCAAAAACTTTTCAGAAATTGTTTTTAGCCGGTGCAAACCGTATTAATTCCAGAAAAGATTATATCAACGAACTGAATGTATTTCCGGTTCCCGATGGAGATACCGGAACAAATATGTCCCTGACAATTTTAGCAGCAGCTAAGGAAGTTGGAGCAGTTGCTGAACCTACAATGGCTACAATATGTAAAGCTATCAGCAATGGTTCTCTTCGTGGAGCCCGTGGTAACTCTGGTGTAATCCTTTCCCAGTTATTCCGAGGATTCACAAAGGCAGTTTCTAAAGCGGATTCTCTTGGTAAGGATGAGATTACAGCCGGATTTACAAGAGCAGTAGAGACAGCGTATAAGGCAGTTATGAAGCCAAAAGAAGGAACTATCCTTACGGTTGCAAAAGGAATGGCAGATAAGGCAGAAGAGTTAGTCGATGAGGATATGGATGTTATCGCATTCTGCGAGGCAATCGTTGCCTACGGCTACGAAGTCCTTTCTAAGACACCAGATATGCTTCCGGTATTAAAAGAGGCAGGTGTGGTAGATTCTGGCGGACAGGGGCTTATGGAAGTGTTACAGGGAATCGTTGATGCTCTTACCGGCAAGGTAACAGACATTGAAGTTCCGGCAGAGGCAGCGTCTATGTCATCTGCAGTAATCAGTGCACCAAAAGCAGATATTTCTACAGCAGATATCAAGTTTGGCTACTGTACAGAATTTATTATTTTGTTAGATAAGCCGCTCACAAAAGAAGATGAGAAGGGATTAAAGAAGTTCTTCCTTTCTATAGGTGATTCTTTAGTATTAGTTGCGGATGAAGAGATTTGTAAAGTACATGTACACACAAATCATCCAGGAGAAGCCTTTGAAAAGGCCTTAACATTTGGTGCGCTTTCTAATATGAAGATTGACAATATGCGCTTAGAGCATCAGGAGAAGCTCATCAAAGATGCAGAGAATGAGGCAGCCCGTCAGAGACAGCAGGAAGCAGAAGAAGAGAAACTTGCCGCTAAAGAAGCAGCTGCAGAAAAACCAGCCAAAGAAGTTGGATTTATTGCAGTATCTGTTGGTGAGGGACTTACCGATATTTTCAAAGGTCTTGGTGTAGATTACCTTATTGAAGGCGGCCAGACGATGAATCCTAGCACAGAGGATATGCTTAACGCAATCGAGCAGGTCAATGCAAAGAATATCTTTATCCTGCCAAATAATAAGAATATTATTCTTGCAGCAGAGCAGGCCAGAGATTTAACAGAAGATAAGAAGATTATCGTTCTTCCAACAAAGACAATTCCACAGGGAATATCCGCAATGATTGGATATATGCCAGAAGCAGGTGTGGATGAGAACGAAGAGAATATGAAAGAGGCTTATCAGGATATTGCAAGCGGTCAGGTTACTTACGCGGTACGAGACACAGTAATTGATGGAAAGGAAATTCATAATGGAGACATCATGGGAATCAATGATGATGGAATCGCTGCAGTAGGAAAGAATCTTACTGAGACAACATTAGAATTACTTTCTACAATGGCAGATGAAGATTCGGAACTTATTTGCCTTTACTATGGAGCCGATGTAACCAAAGATGATGCAGATACACTTTCCGATGCAATTGAGGATAAGTTCCCAGAATGCGAAGTAGAGGTCAACTTTGGCGGACAGCCAATCTATTACTATATGATTTCTGTCGAGTAAGATAAATGAAATAATGATATAATGAAAAAAGAGGGAATAAATCACTCCTTTGTGGCAGCAATTCCGTGTATTGACATGGAATCGCTGCTATTTTCATATAAGAGTGTTTTGATTAAGATAAAATAATATTACCACATGATGCATGTGGAGGAAGGAGAATCTCAGTTGGGAATACCAATAAGGGAAATTAAAGGAATTGGAGAAAAGACGGAAAAGTTACTTGCAAAGCTTGACATAGAGACCGTGGATCAGTTGGTGCATCACTATCCTCGTTGCTACACGACTTATCCAGAGCCAATTTCCATATCAGAGATAAAGACAGGACAAAGATGTTCGATTGAGGCAGAAATTGCTTCCCCGATTCATCTAAAGACTGTTCGGAAGTTAAAACTTTGTACCGGGCTTATCGCAGATGTCAGCGGACAGCTTTTTGTGCGCTGGTTTAATATGCCATATCTTCGAAATACATTAAAACAGGGAGAACGGTGGATTTTTACAGGAACTCCGATTTATAAAGATGGACGTCTTATGTTAGAACAGCCGGAGTACTGTAAGAGGGAAAAATATTTGCAGTTAATGGAAACATTTCAGCCGATTTACCCTCTCACAACAGGATTGTCGAATAAGACAGTACAAAAAGCACAGGCAGCTGCATTTGAAATGTACAGAGAAGAAGAGTATCTTCCGGAAACCGTTCGAAATTATTATGATTTAGAACCAGTGAATACAGCACTTAGAGAAGTACATTTTCCTACAGGGACCGAACATTTGATGGAGGCGAAAAAGCGAATCATTTTTGATGAATTTTTCCGTTTTTTCAGTGCGTTAGAACTTGTCAAAGACAGGGAGGAACAAGCACTCAATCACTATATTATTCCAATGGAAGAACCCGTAAAGAGGTTTGTAGAAAATTTGCCGTATCCTCTTACAGGGGCACAAAAAAAGGTGTTAAATGAAATTCGCCAGGACTTTTCCGATACAATGGCAATGAACCGCCTTTTACAGGGAGACGTTGGTTCGGGAAAGACGATTGTAGCAATGACAGCGATGTATGCTGCTGTTCTTGCCGGTTACCAAGCGGCGTTGATGGCTCCGACAGAGGTACTTGCAGAACAGCATTACCAGAACTTTGTGAAACTCCTTTCCCCACTTGGGATTACCGTTGCCCTGCTTACCGGTTCCACAAAAGCAAAGGAAAAAAGAGAGATAAAGGCAGCCTGTGCCTCTGGTGAGATTCAGATTTTAATTGGAACGCATGCAGTGATACAGGACGATGTAGCTTTTGACAATCTTGCATTTATTGTTACCGATGAGCAGCATCGTTTTGGAGTAAAACAAAGAGATGCCTTTATGAAAAAAGGGAAAGACCCCCATGTTCTTGTAATGAGTGCGACGCCGATTCCACGTACACTGGGAATTATTTTGTACAGAGATTTAGATGTTAGCATTATGAATGAAATGCCGGCTTCCAGACTGCCGATTAAAAATTCTGTTGTGGGAACTTCCTATCGTCCGGCTGCATGGGAATTTATAAGAAAGCAGGTAGCACTTGGACATCAGGCATATGTGATCTGTCCGATGATTGAGGAAAATGAAAAAATGGATTTGGAAAATGTGGAAGAGTATGCAAGAATGCTTTCGCAGGCATTACCGCCTTCTATTACCGTTGAAGCTTTAAATGGACATATGCGCCCGGCAGAAAAGAATGATATTATGGAACGCTTTTCGAAGAATGAAATTCAGATTTTAGTTTCTACTACCGTTGTAGAAGTCGGTATTGATGTTCCAAATGCAACCGTTATGCTCATAGAGAATGCGGAACGGTTTGGCCTTGCTCAGCTCCATCAGCTCCGCGGACGTGTTGGAAGAGGAAAAGCACAGTCATACTGTGTCTTTATTTCTGGTTCAGAAAAAGAAGAAGCGATGGAACGTCTTTCCATTATCGGACATTCTAATGATGGATTTGAGATTGCCAATGAAGATTTAAAACTTCGTGGTCCGGGAGAGTTTTTTGGTGTAAAACAAAGTGGAACGATGAATTTTGCACTTGGCGATATTTACTCGAATGCAGATATTTTAAAAATGGCTTCTGAGGCAGTGGATTACTTAAAGAAAGAAGGATATAATTTCCAGAAATTGCATCAGTATTCTCTGGAGAAGAATTTGAATTTTGCAAAAAATATTTAAAAACCGAATGGAAATTGCTATAGTAAGAGAAAACAATAAGAGAAATTTTATGAACGATAGAAGGAGATTACTATATGAAGAGAAATCCGTATTTAAATTACACTCGCCTTCCTATGGAAAACGCATATAATGTACGGGAATTAGGAGGCTATGCAACAAAAAAAGGGTCGATTACACCCGGGAGAGTTTTATGTGAAGCTGGTAGAATACAAAGAAATGTTGTATAAGATTTTCCATTTTATTTTAGACAATATTGATGGGTGCCTGTTGTTCCACTGCCAGGCTGGAAAAGACAGAACAGGAGTCCTTGCTATGATTCTTATGGGACTTGCAGGGGTTTCTAAGGAGGATATTGTGGCGAACTATGAAGTAACACATACCTATTTAAAAGAGAATGTAAAACTACGTTTAGAAGATGGCCTTGAGGAATTAGAGTTTTCGAAGCCACAGTGGATAGAAAAAGCGTATGATCATATTATAGAGCATTATGGCTCTTTTAAAGTATATCTTATGGCAGTAGGACTTACGAAAAAAGAGATTAAGAAAATAAAGGGAAAGCTGGCAGGCTGATATTAAAAAAACTGGTTTTAATAACTGGAAAAGAGGCTATGATAACAGGAATTTTGCTTTTTAAACACAGAGTATTTTCTAAGAAAGGAAGTGCCTTGACAAAAATATGATATAGTATACAATAAATATAATTATACAAGAAAAAGGATGGACGAAAGATATTATGAGAGTTATCGCAGGTTCAGCACGTCATTTAAAGTTAAAGACGATTGAGGGAATGGGAACACGGCCGACAACGGACCGAATTAAGGAAACGTTATTTAATATGCTGTCTTTTTATGTGGAGGAGAGCCGGTTTCTTGATTTGTTCAGCGGAAGCGGCGGCATTGGAATTGAAGCATTAAGCAGAGGGGCATCACAGGCGGTCTTTGTGGAACAAAACAGAAAGGCAGCTACCTGTATTGAGGAGAATCTTAATCATACGCACCTTAGAGAGAAGGCAGTAGTGATGTCTAAAGATGTTATGACAGCACTCCGCATTTTAGAAGATAAAAAACAAGCATTTGATTACATATTTATGGACCCGCCATATGGAAAGCTTTTGGAAAAAGAAGCTGTTTTATATTTAGATGGTTCGGTGCTTTGCGATGAGAACACAACAATTATTATTGAGTCAGATCTTGATACAGAATTCTCCTGGGTTATGGACACTGGATTTACCATTACAAAAGAAAAGATTTATAAGACGAATAAGCACACTTTCCTTCAGAGAAAGTAAAAAAAAGAATATTATGAAAGTAGAGGAACAGACGAAATTATGGCAACAGCAGTTTACCCGGGAAGTTTTGACCCGATTACTCTAGGACATTTAGATATTATAAAACGTACCGCAGCAGTTTTTGACAAAGTGATTATAGGTGTATTGATTAATAAAGCGAAGAAACCACTTTTTTCTATAGAAGAAAGAGTGGAACTTATTAAGAAAGTGACGAGGAATATTCCGAATGTGGAAATTGTATCTTTTAATGGACTTCTTATTGAATTTAGTGATAAAATGAAAGCAGATGTCATTGTCAGAGGAATCCGGGCAGTATCAGACTTTGAATATGAATTGATGATGGCGCAGACAAATAAACAGTTAAACCCGAACATAGAAACGATGTTTTTTGCTACCAGCGCAGAATATTCTTTTGTAAGTTCCAGTATGATAAGAGAACTTGCCGCATTTGATGGGGATATTACACCGTTTGTACCAGAAGAAGTCAGTAAAAGGGTCTATGAGAAGTATAAGCAGAGCTAACTGCGGTATGGGAGGAAAAGAATGGCAAATATGAGTATCGAAGAATTGATTGAAGAAATAGAAGTATATGTGGATAATTGTAAAACTGCCGGAGTCTTAAGCAGCGGAAGTATGATTAAAATAAACCGGGAGGAACTGTTAGCAATGCTTGATGAGGTGCGCACCCGCCTGCCAAAAGAACTGGCAGAAAGCCGCCAGATTATAAAATCCAAGGAATCCATCATTGCGGATGCAAAGGCCCGTGCCGAGCGTATCGTAAAAGATGCAGCCAAAGAGGCTGGTGTGATGATTGATGATAATGAGATTGTTGCACTGGCAAATATGCGTGCAGACTCCATCGTAAAAGATGCACAGAAAGCTGCTGATGAGCTGAATGGAAAGGCGAGAGAAACTGCAAGAGAGGTACAGACAGGCGCTCTGCAGTATACACAGAATATGTTAGAAGGCCTTGAATATATGTACAGTACAATTATTAAAGAAGAAAAAGAATACTTTAATTCCGTACTCGAAAAGTTAAAGTCAGAACATAAACAGATTGTTGCGGACAAACAGGAGATTGACCTGCAGCTTGGAGCAGGCATTCGGACAGGCCGGAGAAAAGAAGATTTTGAAAAGAAAGAGGAACGGGCAGAAGAGTAGATTATCGAACACGCTCTAAAAGAAGAAAGCAGTTCTTTAGGGGAAAATAAAAAGTGTACCCCCTTTGCTAAATACGGCAGGAAAAATAGGGATGAGAATCTGCGCTTATTAATACTGAAAATATAAAGACAAAAGGTCAGCATAAAAAAATCAGGCATAGAAGAAAGCTCACAAAAGCAGTCCCTGTCTTTATAACAATATATCTTTTTAAAGACAGATCTGTAGCAGAGAGAACTGTCTGGACCTGGGCCATAGTACATAACCCGCCAAAAGATGTAGCAGCTGCAATGAGGGCATATTGTATCTGAGGTGTGATAAATGGTTTTAAGGCTAATAAGTGAATTCCTGTAGTGACCTCAAGATTCGCAAGCACAAAGGTGAATACAGGTACCTGAAAAAGCGGAAAGCTTGTAAGCATTCCTGAAAGAATGGAGAAAATCATCATATAAATTCCGATAATAAAGATGATTTCGAGAGAAGGAAGAAAGACTTCTTCTGATAAAGAGAGGGCAGGAGACTTCTTATTTGAAAGTTTTGTGACAGACTTTGCAG
>OLVP01001200.1_pt1 | contig 16916 bp, 4 predicted proteins | sample 1673281 | NCBI WGS metagenome assembly OLVP01 (sample SAMEA3178940, study PRJEB25190) | human gut metagenome | biome: human gut; feature: human-associated habitat; material: faeces | place: Austria | collected 2013
GGTTGTTATTGCCGTCGGATACGACGCCGAGGTTGTCTTCTGTGGTCAGTTTGTTTGTGTCTGTAATGCCTCCGACGACGTTCACCTGTTCGTTCAGTTTCTTCTTGATGACGTTTCCTGTATCGCCGCCGTATTTCATGCCGTCGTCTAAGGTGGCGATATCATGCGGCGTCCCGTTCTTCTCTTCTATAACAAGACGGGTAATATTTGTGCCGTCCACGCCGGCTTTTCCGGTACCGCCTTTGATGGCTGCGCCGTCTTGTCCATTCTGTCCGTTAATAGCAAGGCTGTCTGCTTTCAGATTCCTGTCCATTTTGACGGTGAGGTTTCCGTTCCCATCGGCAAAGGTTTTGATGTTTTCACCGGAGTATTGGGAGGCATCTTTTGTTCCTTCTCCTTTGATGGTGACTTTTTCTCCCAGGTTCCGGTGGAATTCTCCGTCGTTGCCGGCAAAGTACATGCCTTTTTTCGTCAGTTCTTCAGATGTATTGGTAATCTTTTGGTCTACGGCTTTGAGCTGGTCTTCTGTAGCTGCCTGTCCGCTGGTGATGTTGTTCGGATCCCAGGTTTTATTGGTCAGTCCGTTGACGGTTCCGTCTTTCCCGTTGATTTTCACTTTTCCGGCATCAATGTTTCCTGTCGTGCCGTCAATGGTGACTTTGTCTCCGGCTTTGATGATGCCTGTTGTTCCGTCAATGGATACCTGTTTGGACGGATCGGTTCCCAATGTCACTTGGTCTTTGAGACCAACTTCATAATTCTTGGAACCATTCAGATTATCAGTGGCTGTAACAGTAATATTTTTACCAGCAGTAACGGTAGTAGTCGCAGCTGCAGTCGCTTTATCCAATTGAGATTTATTAACTGCATCTTTGGGATCCGTACCATCAGCAACGTTGGTGATTTTGTTGCCGCCGTTGTCAAGGCCGTTCTTGGTGAGGGATACGATGTTTCCGGCTGCACCGCTGCTGATGGTTATTCCGTTATTGTTGATGAATGTATCGCCGGCGGTTATGCTTTCGAGGCCTTTCAGGGCTTTGGCAAGACGGACTTTCAGTTTGTCGCTGCCGTCGGATACGACGCCGAGGTTGTTTTCTGTGGTCAGTTTGTTTTCGTCTGTAATGCCTCCGACTACGTTCACCTGTTCGTTCAGTTTCTTCTTGATGACCGCCCCTGTATCACCACCGTACTTCATGCCGTCATTTAGGGTGGCCACTTCTTCTTTGGTTCCGTCCGGTTTTTCGTATACGATACGGGTCGTGGTCGTACCGGCCGCGCCGTCTACTCCGGGTTTGCCGTCACGGGTAACGGAGATGTTTGTCGTTTTTCCGTCGTTACCATTAATACCGATTTTGCCATTTTTGCCGTCTTTACCCGTAGCGACGATGGTTTCGGCCTTAAGATTTTTATTCATCTTCACGTCGATTGTCGTATTTCCGGCAGGGTCTTGCGTGATAAAGGTTTTAAGGTTTTCTCCGCTGTAGTCTGTATCGGCCGCGGTGCCTTCTCCTTTCACGGTTATCTTGGAGCCTAATTTATTGGTCTTTGTGCCGCCTGTATTGGCATCAAACTGCAAACCTTTGTTAATCACGTCATCCAGCTTGGATTTGGAGGCGACATCCTTAATCGTAACGGTTTCCGTCTTGTCCGTATGATTCTTATCCTGTACGGTCAATGCCACGTCACCGTTGGCATCCACCGTATAATCACCGTTAGAACCGACTGTCGGATTGGCGATCAAACGGTAGTCCGTAGCATTAGCGCCTTGTTTCTTCACTTCATCGCTGACGATCTTTAACTGGTCTTCTGTGGCGGCACGCCCGCTGACGGCCGTTGGGTTCGTTACATTCCAAGTCTTATTATCAAGACCTGTTGCATAATTACCGGTAGTACCGCCGGATGTCTGGCTGCCCATGGTCACACCGCCGGCTTTCACCGTATCCGCAGCGGTTACTGTCTTCACATGAATGTCTTCCTTGAGTTTTACGCCGATTTTCGTATCGTCACCGGTTTGGGTGATTTCTGTCGTAATGTTGTTATCGCCGTTAACGGTGACTTTAGAGCCTAATTTGTTCGTTTTTTCGCTGTTATTATCCGCGTCGAAACGAAGGCCTTTATTAATCACTTCATTTTTAGCGTCATGCAATTGGCCGCCGTTCACCGCGTCTTTGGATCCGGCTGCCACCTGACCGTCCGCCACATTGGTTACTTTTTGGTTATTCGCATTGATGCCGTTATTGGTTACATAGGTCTTTCCGCCTACGGTCAGCCCGTTGTTGTTGACCACCGTATTGCCCGTTGTGACGCTGTCCACTTTCACGTCTTTCGCCAGTTTGATATTCAGCGCACCGTTTCCGGATACTACACCGATGTTTCCATCTGACAGTTTTGACGCATCGGCACCGCCTTTGATATCCAGCTGCTCACCCAGTTTTTTATTGATAACTGTTGCATCATCGCCTTTGAAGTTCAACCCTTTTCCAATTGTCGTATTGATGTTTGTAATATCATTGGCATTCTTTGTGATATTTGTCTTATTGGTCTTCACGCCGTCGCTGACTGTTTTCAGCTGGTCTTCCGTGGCCGCCTGTCCATGTACAACTGTCGGGTTGTCAATATCCCAAGTCGTATTTGTAAGGCCGTTTACGGTTCCGGCATCCCCATTCACCGTGACGGGATGGGTCTGCCCTACGGTAACCACATTCCCCAGCCCGACAGTGAATTCCTTGCCGCCATCCCCGTTGGTTCCTTCCGTAACGGTTACATTGGCGTCTTTCGCTTTGACGGTCGTTGCTTTTGCCGTACCGCCGATGGCCGCATTCAGCTGATCCACATTGACGGCATCGGTTCCGGCCGTACCGGTTGCCACGTTGGTAATCCTCTGATTGTTGGCATTTAGGCCGCTGTTGTTGATATATGTCTTTCCGCCTACATGGACGCCGTTATCGTTGATGACGACTTTATTCGTTCCCGTGCCTGCTGTCACTTCTTTAAATTCCGGCTTTTCACTCATCACTAAATCAAGGCCGTCTCCTGCCGCGTTTTTCTTCACGCCCAGGTTCTTGCCCGATACGCCGGTGGTCACATCGGCAAGGCCGCCTTTCACGGTCAGTTTGGTCCCGAGGTCACGATGCACTTTGTTCGCCGCGCCGTCATTGCCTTCGAAATCAAGGCCTTTTGCCGTCAATGTATTCGTAACATTGGTCACCGCATTGTTTACGGCTGTCTGCACATCTCCGATATTGGCCGCATTGGTCGTCGTATTTCCGCCGCTGGCTACGTTCGTGATAGTTTGGTTATTCGCATTGATGCCCTTATTCGTCACATAGGTCTTTCCACCTACGGTCAGTCCGTTGTTATTGATGACCGTATTGCCCGTTGTGACGCTGTCCACTTTCACGTCTTTGGCCAGTTTTATATTCAGCGTATTTGTACCGTTGGATACCACGCCGATATTTCCGTCCGTCAATTTAGACTCATCAGTCACGCCACCGACGATATTAGTTCGAGCACCTAGCTTTTGGGTGAACTTATTATCCGCAGCTCCTGCACCTTTTACATCGCCCGCATAGGCCACGCCTTTATCCATTTCCGTAGTCACCGCATACAGCTGGCTGCCGTTGATAGCATCGGTAGAAACATCGGAAATACGGCCGGCCGCCACATTGGTGATCGTCCGTTCACTGCCCGCCTTACCCACGCTGACTGTAGAAGCCGGATTTACTCCTGCAAAATTATGCGCTGTGCCATTGATTGTTGCGGAGGGTGTCGCTACAGCAGCTGCTGTTTCTGAACCGGCGCCGATAGCTACGGCATTTTCATTGGTCACTTTTGTATTGCTCCCGAGAGCCATGCCGTTCTTCGCCGTTACGGAAGCGTTGTTCCCCAGAACCATAGCGCCATCAGCGGAAACCATGGAGTTACTGCCCACCGCATAGGCATTATCCGCATTAATGGTATTCTTATAACCGAAAGCGCCTGCCATATTTCCTTTCACCGTGCCGGCAGTGACTGTCGTGATTTTATCCTGATCAGCATCGGCGGCGCTGCCGTTTGCTTCCGTCGCAGTGACAACCGTAGCGGAGCCGATGGTATTTCCGGCGCCGACAGCATAGGCCTGATTTCCGTAAATAGTATTTTTAGATCCGACGGCTGCAGATTCTTTCCCAGATTTAGACCCGTCCTTCATATCCAAACCCACCTGGTTCGTATCCCCGATGGAGGAAGACCGGTCACCGTAGGCACCTACCTGCGTACCGAGGGCAAGAGAATTCGTGCCCCAGCTCCGTGCCATGATACCGATACCGGTGCTGGCTACGCCCTTGGTCAAAGAATTGATACCAATCGCCGTGGATCCTGTGCCATAGGCTTCACTCAATGTCCCGATGGCCGTGGTGGCGTCACCGATGGCAGCGGTGTTCGCATATTTCCCTTTCACATTGATGGAAGCCGATCCCAATCCGCCCGGAAACTTAGTTTCTATTTCCTTGTTAAAGCTCTTTTTGATCCCGTTTCCTGCTGCCAACTGAGGCACGGCCGTTTCCAGTTCCGTACGGGCCATATCGATATCATCCCCGCCGATAGCAACGGAAGAGTTCCCAATCGCCCTGGTATCCGCACCAAGCGCCAGCGACTGGGTACCATATGTCTTAGCTGTACTCCCAATAGCGACCCCTTGTGCATATTTAGGATCGACAGTACCGCCGGACTGTTTGATCTTGACATTGGTCTCCGCCGACGCGCCGATAACCACATCGCCTCTGGCGCCGTATGCCGCCGCTTCCGCACCTGCCACTACCGCGCCGGATCCCGGATTGCCGTGCTCTGTAGAAGCGATGCTCTTCGCCTGGCGTCCAATGACGATATCCCCGTTTTCCAGCGCCTGTGCGCCCTGGCCGATGGCCACCGTACTTGCCGGGAGACTTGGAGTGCCGGTGCTGCCTTTCCCTGACGCTTTCGCTCCCGTGCCGATGGCAATGCCGTGCTCTGTTCCATCCTCAACGGAAGCAGTCTCACCTATGGCGATACCGCGATCCGCTTCACTCTTGCTGTCCCAGCCGATAGCCGTAGAATTAACTCCTTTTGCCGTGGAATTTGCCCCCAATGCGCGGGCGCCTGCAGCCAGGGCTTTTGCACCGTTACCGATGGCTACGCCCCAATCCCCTCTGGATTGAGAACCGTTCCCCATGGCAATGGCACCGCCATTAGCAGCTTTCGCATTATTCCCGAAAGCCATAGAGGAACCGCCCCAGGCCCTGGCATTGGAACCGAAGGCCTGGTCATTATCTTTGCCTATAATATTTCCAGCCTCATCTATACCTGCCCGTGCTTCATTACCAAGTGCAAAACCGTTAGTAGAACGAACCCAGGTATTATTCCCGATAGCGACCGTATTATTCCCGTCCGTATGCGCATTACGGCCGATAGCCACTGCCTGCGCACCTTGGCCGACAGTACCGGTACCGAGAGCAATCGTATTGATATCTTTGGTTGTCGCATTATGACCGATTGCGATCCCGCCGCTCTTATCGGTAATCCCCTGTGTCGCTGTGGCGGGGTTCACGGTAACATTCGCACCATTCCCGATGGCAATCCCGTTCTGGCTCGATTCTGGATCCGGATCTCCCTTGCCGACGGACGCTTCATTACCGATGGCCACACTGTGTGATGACAATGCCTTTGACAAAATACCGTAAGCGGAACTGTTCACCGCCGCCGCCTGCGCCTGGTCGCCGACGGCAAGAGAATGTAAAGCTGACGCTAAAGACAAAGATCCTATGGCAGTCGCCCCCTGCCCCTTAGCTTGTGCCTGATCACCCATCGCTATGGCATAGGTATTCGTTGCCCGTGTCCTGCTTCCGAGGGCCACCGTATACTGCCCTGCCGTTTGAGCATCATCCCCGACGGCTATGCTGTTGTTCGGATCTACCACTGCTCCGTTTCCGCCCTTAAACGATGCTTCCGCCACCCCCGGCAGCAGGCATCCCGTGACGGCAAGGGCGCACAGAAACGCGCGGACAGGCATACTCTTCTTTTCAGAAGCCACTCCCCCATTTTTTCCGCAGCGGCCGGCGATTTCCGAAACCACCACACAGCAGCGCTTCACCCGGCTCCAGATGACTTTGTAAATCTGATTCATAACTTCCTCCTTTTACATAAAAAGATATCCGCTCTCTAAAGAACTAAATAATTTATATCTCTTTCATCATATTATACATTTATAAAGTTATTTAATAAAGTTATTTATTATAATGAGATTAGTATACCAAACGCACTTTTATTAAAGTATTTCACCGGAGATTTTCCGTACCTGATTCCCTTTCAGCTGTCTGCTTGATCCGTTTCTCTTCCTCCGCATATATCTAATCAGGACATCCGTCACAGGGAAGCCTTACAGAAAATATCCGGAAAGCGGATCATACGTAATTCACAGTTCTTACATTTCCATAAATAAAGAGAAATAAAGATATCATCGTTCAGAAAGACAACGCTGTCTCTTATGCCGTCGGCATTCCCGTTCATAGAATGGCAAAGCCGGTTTCGGGTTAAAATATGAGACTCCCGCTTTCCATAATGGGTAAAAGACTCTCTCCTGAAAGCATATGCTTATAGAAGAAAGTCTTTTATCTTCTTCCTGATTTAGAAAGATGGTCTTATCCAATCAGGATCCCACGCTGTTTACGAACTGGATTGTCAGCACTGACGGAGTGGAAATAATCCCCAAAACGGTTACCCGCTGTCCCATAGGAACAACTGCACCATTGAGATTGATAAGAATTTTATTCCCCCGGGCGGTACGGAAATTCATAAGCCCGCCGCCGGCGCTGGACAGGATGCTGCCCACAGTGCAGATCCTTGTCCCTACAGGAAGCCCGGACAAATTCCATGCTACCCGGTAAGCACCCAGATCCTCTAATTTCAAATCTCCCGGATTCGTCTGATACCAGTTGGCAAGATCGCTTTTCACCGGTCCCATGAAATACCCTGCGTCCCGGGATGTCCGTGATCCTATCGGCCCCTGTGACGCCTGCGGATTCCCGATATCTTTTCTGTAGCTGACCGCACGCTGATTAGGAGCCCGCTCCTGATAAGACACGTTCCGGATAATAAGTACGGGCTGCCCGGCCTGATTATAAGCCACATCCCCTGTCGCCTGAAAAGGCGTATAACTCATTATCTTTCCCGCATGCTCCATCATGGCAGGGATTTCTTGTCCATCGGCAGTAACAAAACGATATACATTGTCCGCATAGGCTCCTTCAAACTGGCCGGCTACGGTGATATTATCCGCTGCCGCAGCCATCGTGCCCGGCAGCAGCAATATCAATATCATTCCTATCACAGCAAACCATGATTTCTTCATCTGAAAGCCTCTTGCTCCGATTAACCGCGGCCTTTGATGACGCGTACACGCTGGATATCAGGTGTACCATCCTTATGCTTGCTGATAGTATCTACTCTGATGCGTTCCAGTTCCGGTTCGAATTCTTTCAATGCTCTGGCCATCCGGTCATCGGCAGCCGCACCATTCTGCATGGCCCTGTAGATCAACGCGGCCATTTCATACCTGGTCATCATGCGGTCTCCACCGAACTGTCCGTCCGGGTAGCCCACGATGACACCGTTTCCTGCCAGAGTCGCCACATAGTCATAGGCCCAATGATTTTCAGGCACATCGGGGAAGAGCTGCATCTTGTCCATATCCATGGAATCCAGCGGTCTTCCGTCCGCAACCTTCAGCAGCGCCCCCTTCACATTTTCCAGCTCAGCGCGGAGATCCTTGATTTCCTTAGCCATCGCCACTTTGGATGTGGACACATGGTTGCCCTGTCCCAGCTTCATGGAAAGGCCTGCATTCACCATATTCTCTCCGCCGCCGATGGAACCGCCTACACTGATCATCGTATCTTCATTCGGCCGATAGAAGGCACCGAGTGCCAGAGAATGGGCATCTTTATAGTTGCCGTAGCCCAAAGTGAAGTCCCACTTGTCATCGGGATCGAAGTCCAGCGGATGGAGTGCTGCCAATGCCGCCGCTCCTGCGCCGACTCTGTTGATACGGTTATCAACTTTGTTGATGGCCCCGCCGATCTGTTTCAGCTGTCCTACATTAACAGCATCTGTATCTGCCTTGCCTGCTGCCACATTGGTAATCCGTTTGCCGCCTGCGTCAACGCCGGTCTGTGTGATGCTCGGGCCGTTCTTGATCGTCAGGCCATTATTACTCATCACCGTATTTCCCGTGGTTACTGTCTTGAAGGTCGGTGTATCGACTACAGCCACTTTGTACTCCGTGCCGCCGTTTGCATTCGTCCCCGTTGTCACGGAAATATTGCTGCCCGCCGTTACGGAAGAATGTTTGCCTGCCTGGCCGGATACAACCTTCAGCTGGTCTTCCGTCGCCGCCTGTCCGCTGGTGATATGGTTCGGATCCCAGGTCTTATTGGTCAGTCCGTTCACTGTGCCGGCCGTACCGTTGACAGTCACCTGTCCGGCCTTGATCGTACCTTCGGACCCTTTAATGCTGATCTGCTTGGAAGAATCGGTTCCCAGCGTAATGTCATCATTCAGATTGACATGGTACGTTTTAGATCCGTCGGCATTGTCTTCAGAAGTCACCGTCGTATTTTTGCCGTCCGCTACTTTCGTGGTGGCACTGGCTGCCGCTTTTTTCAGCTGGCTGAAATTGACGGCATCGGTATCTGCCTCGCCTGCTGCCACGTTGGTGATCTTCTTGCCGCCTGCGTCAATTCCCGACTTGGTAACGCTGGGGCCGTCCTTGATCTTCAGCCCGTCCTTGTTGACTGTCACTGCTGTATTCCCGGAACCATCCTGAATGGTAAGCCCGTTGGTATCCATTTTCGTACGGCCCGTAGTAACGCTATTCAATGAAATATCATCTTTAAGCGCCACTTTGACTCTGCCGCCTTCGACTCTGGTGGAAATATTCTTACCGTCGCCTACGACGTCCACAGTTTCGCCAAGCTTCTTCTTTACTTCGTTTCCGTCTTCCGCTTTTATGCCGAAGCCCTTGTTGACGATCTCCGAACCCTGATTTTTCAGCTGGCTGAAATTGACGGCATCGGTATCCGCCTCGCCTGCTGCCACGTTGGTGATTTTCTTGCCGCCTGCGTCAATACCTGCCGCCACAATCTTCGGTCCGTTCTTGATCGTCAAACCGTCATTATTCATGACCGTGTTGCCGGCAGTCACGCTGTTCAAGCCTTTCAGATCCTTCGCCAGACGGACTTTCAGATTGTTAGTACCGTCAGATACCACGCCGATGTTGTCATCTGTGGTCAGTTCGTCTTTATTTGTAATGCCTCCGACGACGTTCACCTGTTCGTTCAGTTTCTTCTTGATGACTGCCCCTGTATCACCGCCGTACTTCATACCGTCGTCCAGTGTGGCAATATCATGCTGCTTGCCGTTCTTTTCTTCGATAATGAGACGGGTGATATTGGTACCGTCAACGCCCGGCTTCCCGTCGCCGCCTTTAATGGTCGCTCCGTCTCTGCCGTCTTTGCCGTTAATTCCGACACTGTCCGCTTTCAGGTTCTTGTCCAGGCCGACAATCATATTTCCGTCAGCATCCACCATCGTTTTGATGTTTGACGGGTCGTATTCCGTATCCGCCTTCGTTCCGGTTCCTCTGATGGTCATGGTACTGTTCAGTTTCTTTATTGCCAATCCGGTATTTCCGGCAAATTTCATGCCGTCATCCATCGTTGCCACCTGATGGTCGCCCTTTTCATCTACATAGTAGAGACGGGTCATTTCGGTAGCCGACAGGTTCTTGGCCGGATCCAGGCTCGCAGGTCCTGCGTTGACGCCTATATCCGCATGGGTGGATTTTCCGTCTTTCCCGGCAGGTCCGGTCAGGCCGATCTGCCCTTCCGTCCCATTGGCTCCGTCTTTCGCCTTGAGGGTAACTCCATCTTTGCCGTCTTTCCCCTTGATGCTGATTCCGTCTTTGCCATGGATCACTACGGAAGAACCGTCTTTGCCGTTGACTCCGATGGAGCCGTCTTTGCCGTCGGCGCCTTTCTTGCCGAGCACCAGGTCATCATTTACATTGACTTTATACGGATTGGCAACGGTGCCTTCGCCTTCGACGGTGGTATTCTTACCGTCTTTCAGGATCGTCTTTCCCGCCGCGACAGCATCTTTCAGCTGGCCAAAGTTGACTGCGTCACTGTTTACCGTGCCGTCAGCCACGTTGGTAATCTTCTGGCCGTTCGCATTGAGACCGTCTTTATTGACATAGGTTTTTCCGTTGATGGTCAGACTGCCGTCCGGTCCCAGGTTGATATTTTTCGCCAGACGGACTTTCAGGTTGTTGCTGCCGTCAGATACCACGCCGATATTGTCATCTGTCGTCAGCTTGCCTTCGTCTCCAATGCCGCCGACTACATTCACCTGTCCGTTCAGTTTCTTCTTGATGACATCCCCTGTATCACCGCCGTACTTCATGCCGTCGTCCAAGGTGGCAATATCATGCTGCTTGCCGTTCTTTTCTTCGATGATGAGACGGGTAATATTGGTACCGTCAACGCCCGGCTTTCCATCGCCGCCCTTAATGGTGAGTCCGTTAGCGCCGTCCTTACCGTTCAGACCAATGGAGCCGTCTTTGCCGTTGATCACTACAGCAGAGCCGTCTTTGCCGTTGACTCCGATGGAGCCGTCTTTGCCGTCGGCGCCTTTCTTGCCGAGCACCAGGTCATCATTTACATTGACTTTATACGGATTGGCAACGGTGCCTTCGCCTTCGACGGTGGTATTCTTACCGTCTTTCAGGATCGTCTTTCCCGCCGCGACAGCATCTTTCAGCTGGCCGAAGTTGACTGCGTCACTGTTCACTGTACCGTCAGCCACGTTGGTAATCTTCTGGCCGTTCGCATTGAGACCGTCTTTGTTGACATAGGTCTTTCCGTTGATGGTCAGGCTGCCATTCGGCCCAAGATCCACATCTTTCTTCAGCTTCACATTGAGCTTTGCTCCGTCAGATACGACACCGATATTGTCATCTGTCAGGTCTGCCGAGGCACCGCCCTTGATTTCCAGCTTTTCTCCCAGCTTTTTGTTAATTACCGCGCCGGAGTCTCCGCCGAAATTCAGGCCTTTGGCAATGGTATTGTTAATGTTTGTAATATTTGTCTTATTGGTCTTCACGCCGTCACTGACTGTTTTCAGCTGGTCTTCTGTTGCCGCCTGTCCATGTACGACTGTCGGGTTGTCAATATCCCATGTGCGGTTGGTCAGTTCATTCACTGTGCCGGCGCCTGTCACTTTGACTGTGCCTGCCTGGATGTCCCCTGTCGTTCCGTCGATGGTGACCTTGCTGCCCGCCGTAATCTTTCCGCTGGTTCCGTCTACGACGATTTTCTTGTCAGCCGTGCCGAGGGTTACTTTATCACCCAGTCCGACGGTGTATTCTTTTCCGCCTGTCTCTGTACTGAGCCCTTCTGTAACGGTTACATTGGCATCTTTCGCTTTGACGGTCGTCGCTTTTGCCGTACCGCCGATGGCCGCGTTCAGCTGATCCACATTGACGGCATCTGTCCCGGCCGTACCTTTCTCTACGTTGGTGATCTTCTGGTTGTTCGCATTGAGACCGTTTTTGTTGATATAGGTCTTTCCGTTGATGGTCAGGCTGCCGTCAGCACCCAGATTGACATCTTTCTTCAGCTTCACATTGAGCTTTGCTCCGTCAGATACGACGCCGATATTTCCATCTGTCAGGTCTGCCGAGGCACCTCCCTTGATTTCCAGCTTTTCTCCCAGCTTTTTATTAATATCTGCGCCGGAGTCTCCGCCGAAGTTCAGGCCTTTTTCAATGGTATTGTTAATGTTTGTAATATTTGTTGTATTCGTATTCTGCTGCGCTTTGGATGCGATATCTGTCAAGGTAACCTGTTTCTTATCGCCTTTGTCGTTCGCTACGGTCAGCACCATATTTCCGCTGCTGTCCGCTTTGTACTTGCCCTGGCTTCCTGCTTCCGGATTTGCTACCAGATGGTAATCTTCCTTTGCCACCTCGGTGAATATTTTGCTCAGGTCTACATTGACTTTGCCCGTATCATTCCGTTCCAGTGTCAGGGTTTTGCCGTCATTGGAAACGCTGCCTGTTGTGACATAGTTGTTTTTGAGTCCCGTTATCTTGGCGGTCAGGTTGTTCGTACCGGTCAATGCAGCCGTGCCGTCACCGTTTGTCTGGTAGGTTGCCTTACCTTTCGTTATATACTTGTCTTTCGCTGTCACAATACGGTTGATATCGCCGATATTGGCCGCGTTCGTTACTACATCTCCGCCGCTGGCTACATTGGTGATCTGCTTGTTCCCCGCGTTGATGCCGGTGTTGTTGATCTTTACGTTACCTATGGTCAGGCTGCCGTCCGTTCCCAAGTTGACATCTTTTTTCAAGTTGTATTTTACGGCCGTTACCTTTCCGGACGCATCTTTTGTCACGGAAGCCGTTGTATTTGTTCCATCGGCAAAGTTGACTTTACTGCCGTTCTTTACCTCATTCACATCTCTGTAGTTCTCCTGTACCGTCCAGGAAACACTGCCTGCCGCATTGGCTGCCGCCGCTTTCAGCTGGGCCACATTGACGGCATCGGAATCATCCGTGCCGGCCGCCACATTGATGATCTGGCGTTTTACCGTATCTGAGCCGACACTGACGGCGCCTGTCGTTCCTTTTGTCGCATTAATGGCATTTACCTGCGCTGCGCCGGCACCAGCAGGAATATACGGATTGGTCGTTCTTACATCCCCTGTCGCAGACCCGCCGGCATGGCGGTTGGAAATACTGTTCGCGCCGAGCGCCACGCCGCCGTCCACTTCGGAATTGGCATTAGATCCCAGAACGGTAGAATACTCCCTGGAAGCCTTCGCCGCCGAACCCATGACGGAGGAATACTGGCTTGTCCCCGTCGCTGTCGCCCCGACACCGATAGCGATGACATGAGCCTGATTGCCATCATCCGCCTTGGCATCCTTGCCGATTACAATAGAGGATATGCCTTTGGCAGAGGCATTCAGGCCGATAGCTACGCCGCCGGCATTCGTGGAAGAGTCCACACTTGCTTTCTTGCCCAAAGCGATGCTGCCTTCATTACCGCCGGCGCTGCTTTCTGTACCAATAGCCAGTCCGCTGTCATCACCGGAACTCAATACTTTAGCCTTGTAACCGATGGCAGTCCCTTTCTGGGCACCGTCTACGGAACTTTCCGTACCGATAGCTATACCGCTCTCTGTGGATGAGGCCGTCACCTTTGCCTGCCGCCCGAAAGCAATACCGCTGCCTTCCACACGGCTTCCCGTACCGATAGCCGCCGCACCGGCAGCCGCACCGATACCGATAGACGCGCTGCTGCCGATAGCGATACCGTATCCGTTGACGGTATCTGCGGAAGCATTTTTACCGATGACAACATGGCCGGCGCCGTCTTTGACGGACGCGCTGCTGCCGAAAGCAATATTACCGTCACCGGCGGCACTTTCAACCTTTGCTTCATGACCGATGGCCGTATTGCCTTTTCCACCCGCTGCCTGGGCACTCACACCCATGGCAATGGAATTCTTTCCTTTGCTCCGTGCCAAAGGCCCGATTGCCGTGCTGGCATCGCCTTCCGCCAAAGCATTGAGCCCCATGGCCATAGAAGCGTCACCGGCGGCCTGGCTCATCGCGCCGAGTGCTACAGATGCGGTACCGATGGAAGCAGTCTTGACATAGTAGGGTTTATCTCCCAAGGCGGCCGAACCAAGCGTCGCATCACTGGGCGCCTTATTATTCAGATTTTCATTATTCGCCAGCCCCGGCAGAAGGGATTGCAGTCTTGTACGATCCAGCTGGATATCATCGGTGCCGATCGCCACGGAAGAGTTGCCGATCGCCCTTGTGTCCGCGCCGACAGCCACCGCCTGCGATCCGTAAGCCTTTGCCACGCTGCCGATAGCCACGCTCTGTCCGTCAGGTTTTTCCACCGTGCCTGTAGTATGATCCACATTTTTGACCCTTATATTCGTCTCCGCGCCGGAACCGATTGCCACATCACCCCGGGTTCCGTAAGTATTGCTGTTGCTGCCGATTGCCACCTGTCCGGAACCGGGCAGCTGATGATACTTGGACTTGACCGTAGCCGCCCTGTAGCCCACAGCGATATCTTCATCAGACTGTACGCTGGATTCCGTACCGACAGCAACCGCATTATTGACGGACCGTATCGATGTCAGCTTGGTAATCCGTTTCGCGCTGCCGGTCAAGCTGACAGAACCTCCTCCATTCGTATCTTGATACAAATCACCGGCTTTGGCGGAAGTACCAAGAGCGATGGAATTAGTGCCGCTTGCCTTGGCATCATCACCGATGGCCATGACGCCTTTTTTATCCAGCTTCTCATCATCTCCGGTGACAAGCGGATTTGTGCTTGTCGCATTTTCCAAGGTCAACGCGCTGGCTTCACGCCCGATGGACAGCGATCCGGCGCCTGCCGCATGGGCATTGTTGCCGATAGCTGTAGTCCTTACATCATTAGCCGTTGCCGCATTGCCGATAGCAACAGAAGACGGTCCGTTGCCGATACTGTCATTCCCTACAGAAACGGAAGAACCGCCGCTGGCTTTGGCCGAATTGCCCACTGCCACCCCATTATTGGACAGAATGGTCGGTATACGGGGATCCTTATTGTCTGCCGTTCCCGATTCCGCATTGTTGCCGATAGCTACACCGTCCTGCGCGTATCCTTTGGCACCTGCGCCTGCCGCGATACTGTTCGCGCCTTTCGCGTTCGCCTGTCTGCCGATAGCAAGACTCTGTAACCCCTTAGCTGTGGCTTTATACCCCATAGCCAAGGCATATTCTTCCTCTGCGTCCGCCCCTGTGCCCTGGGCAATCGAGTGATCTTTTTTCGCTTGTGCACTATACCCGTAAGCAATGCTGGAATCACCGGAAGCTGTCGCGCCGGTTCCCGCATGAATCAGTCCCGGCGCCGCATCCGCATCAGCAGGAAGCATACAGCCCGCAATCACCATGGCGCACAAAAGCGCGCGAAGCGGACGGATTCCCGTCACGGAGGCTTTATTATCTCTGCCGACCCTCTTCGTGATTTCCGAAACGACTATGTAGCAATTCTTCACCCTGCTCCATATGACCTTGTGTACTTGATTCATAACTTTAATCCCATCCTTTCTCTATTGCAAAAATGTTTTCTCCGATGTATAAAACGCCAACCGTTTTTATTCCTGTTTTCTTTACGATACTTTCTGCCGGAGAAACTGCCTGCGCATGTTTTCCCTGAAACCGCCGCATTGGGCTGTCTCTTTATCCTCTGCTCTGTTTTGTGCATCAGGAAATCATGCTTCCGCAGCAAACACGAAAATCATTTTACCCCATGCCTTAAATTTTTTCAACCGTAAATTTTACAAATATAAAATATCCAGTATTTATGCGGTTTTCTCATTGTTTATAAATTGACCCTAAGACGGTTTATCTTTATTTTCTCCAAGATCCAGCCATCTGCGGATTCCTTCATCTTACAGACACCGCTTTATGCCTGCCTCTGAAAAACAACCTCGTCAAATCCTGCATTCCTGTAAAAATACGGGAAACTCCACTCGGGCAGGATATTTTCCTAAAAGTCCGTAACCTTCTTCATGACCACCTCCATTTTCCATCATGCCTCTTCACGCCGGTACCGCTCCGGTTCGAAATTTCTCTCCTCGAATCTCTCTTCACGCCGGCTTTTCAGGCATACAAAAAACGCCCTCGAAAACAGCCGCCTAAGCAGCCGCACAGAGCGCTCTTAAATTCCTGTGTATGTTCCGGACACAGATGTCACATCTACTTCGTGACTTGCTCCGGATATCCCAATAAAACATATCCATTATTAAAACTCCCCCATCATCCCTGCCCCAGTCACTTCAGGGATATCTGCCGTTTTCTGCCATTACTCCGATTACAAAAAGCGGTTCTGCCGGTAAAAACAATCTCACCATCATACTCCCGTGGATGATAAGTATTCTTTCCATGCCGCAGCAGGATTGTATATCAGACTCAACTCTCCCCCATCCGGATCAAAAACGAATAGTATGATTCCGATACATAATCGTTTCGATTATACGACACCCCACCACAAAACGCACATATCAATTCCGCATAATCGTATGACTTTTCATAATCAATATATACATGTTTTCTAATCTTTTCATAATGCATCATGTTTCGGCAAACCATGCTGCGTACCGCATTCACGTTTTATACACCCCTATAAATATTTTCTTATTTTTTAACTTTATTTCCTCATTAATCCTTGAACTAAAGTTTATAACATTACATCCCATACCCAGCATTAAGTAAAATACATAGATAATACATCATGCCAAATTGCGCAAATCATGAATTCCACTTCATGAATAATGGTTACATGCCCCTGCGTGATAAATCTGTCACTTTGATGAGATTTTACGGTTTTCCCCACCACGGTGACAGATTCTTCGCTGGCGCTCAGAATGACGCCTTTCGTTCTCCGTCATTATGACGCTTTCCGTTCCCCATTATTAGTGACGTGCTTTCCCCAAATCGTCATTCTGAACGGTGGCAAGAATGCCTTGTGGGAAAGACGGGAAACGGGACAGTGACACGGAGTGAAGAATCTATTACCCTGATAGCGTCTTACCGTCTTCCTCACTACGGCAGCAGATCCTTCACATTCGTTCAGGATGACGTTTTATGGTCTTCTTCATCACGACAGCAAGCCTTCGTCATCGCTCCGGGTGATACCTGACCGTCCGCCGTCAGAAGGAGCTGCTGGCGCACGTAGTGCGATTGAGAATACTCGCTTGTCGTAATGATTTAAATCGTAAAAGAATAGTTAGCTTGCAGCTGACAGCTCACAGCTGATAGCTTTTATCTT
>OLVP01001210.1_pt1 | contig 16795 bp, 8 predicted proteins | sample 1673281 | NCBI WGS metagenome assembly OLVP01 (sample SAMEA3178940, study PRJEB25190) | human gut metagenome | biome: human gut; feature: human-associated habitat; material: faeces | place: Austria | collected 2013
CCAAATCTCCACAACTACTATTTAATTCAAACAAAATCCAGCCAAAGACAGCCCGGGAAGAGATACGATACCCTATATTTGTGGCCTCGGAGCAAGGTTTAGATGTGAGCGCATAAAGCGAGCATTTAAACCGCAGCGACTAAAGTCACAAATATAGGATATCGTATCTCTTCTCGGGCGTCTGTTCTTAATGAATTAAATAGCAGCATCTTATTGTTAACTTTGTTTTTTTGTTACGGTTGACAATATCTTTTTACCATGTTACAGTAACAAATAAGAGAATTTTAGAAATAAAATGCAATAAGAATTATCGTGCTTTCATTTTGGAAGCTATTTTGTGAAGTTAAGAAAGGATTCATTATGAGTGAAGCAGTAACTATTGACACAATTAAAAATATATTAACAAAAAATGTAAATAAGGAATATTCTCTTTCACGCGAGGAGGCCATCGCTATTATGAATCTTCCAGAAGACGATATGCCTCTTCTTATGGAAATGGCCGGAAGTCTTCGTAAAAAATATAAAGGCAATCATGTGAGTATTCATCTTCTTACAAACGCCCGCAGTGGAAACTGTTCTCAAAATTGTGCTTATTGTGCCCAGTCTTGCCGTTCAAAAGCAGAAATTGAAAAATATAAATGGGTAAATGATGAAAAGTTATACAGTGATAATGCATTTGTACATGATAACCATCTTTCCAGACATTGTATTGGTCTTAGTGGAATGAAGTTTACCGATGAAGAAATAAAAGAACTGGCTGAAAAAATTCGTGTTATGAAAGCACAGGGAACACATCTTTGCTGTTCCATCGGTTTTCTTACTGAAAAACAGGCATTAATGTTAAAAGAAGCCGGTCTTGACCGAATTAATCATAATCTAAACAGCAGCCGTTCCTACTATCATAATATATGTACCACTCATACTTATGAACAGCGTGTAAATAATATTCATATGTTACAAAGACTTGGTTTTGAAATTTGTAGCGGCGGTATTATCGGTATGGGTGAAAGTAAGGAAGATATTGTAGATATGCTCCTCGATCTTCGTGAAATTCAGCCCGAGGCTCTGCCAATCAACTTCCTTCTCCCAATTCCAGGGACTCCTTTAGAAAATGCAGATACTTCTGTTCTCACACCATCTTACTGTATGAAAGTACTGTGCCTTGCCAGATTAATGGTTCCACAATCCGATATCCGATGTGCTGCCGGAAGAGAAGTTTACTTTAAAGGACGTGAAAAAGAACTTCTCAGTATCGTAGACTCTATCTTTGCCTCCGGTTATCTCACGGCAGATGGACAGGGAATCTCTGATACGATAAAAACAATTACTGATGCAGGATTTACATACGAAATAGAATCTGATTAATCCTGATTTGCCGCAGGCCAAATAGACGCCCACAGGGAATAAAATATCCTATATTTATCTCCCTGAGTTAGTCTACCTTGCCTGCGGCAAATCAGGATTCAAATATTTTTTCAGATATTTTCCAGTATAAGATTCTTCTACTGCTGCAACTTCTTCCGGTGTTCCGCAAGTCACCATCGTGCCGCCGCCTTCGCCACCTTCTGGTCCCATATCAATGATATAATCGGCTGTTTTGATGACTTCAAGGTTATGCTCAATGACTACAACTGTATTGCCACCTTCCGTTAACCGCTGCAAAATATCAACCAGTTTATGAACATCGGCGAAGTGTAGTCCCGTTGTTGGCTCGTCCAAAACATATATTGTCTTTCCGGTACTCTGGCGGCTTAATTCTGTGGCAAGTTTTACTCGCTGTGCCTCTCCACCGGAAAGAGTTGTCGATGGCTGTCCTAACTTGATATAGGAAAGTCCTACATCTCGAAGTGTCTCTATCTTTCTTCGGATTGATGGCACGCTCTCAAAGAATTCACATGCTTCATCGACATTCATATCTAATACTTCAAATATGTTTTTGCCTTTGTATTTTACTTCCAATGTCTCTCTGTTGTAACGCTTTCCATGACAGACTTCACATGGTACATATACATCAGGAAGAAACTGCATTTCTATCTTTAAAATACCATCACCGGCACAGGCTTCACAGCGGCCGCCCTTTTTATTGAAACTGAAACGTCCTTTGTCATATCCTCTTGCTTTGGCATCTTTTGTCATAGCGAACAATTCACGGATATGATCAAATACTCCTGTATAAGTGGCTGGATTAGAACGTGGAGTACGTCCAATCGGAGACTGGTCAATGTTGATTATCTTATCTAACTGTTCTGTTCCTTCAATATCTTTATGTTTTCCTGGTTTAATTCTTGCACGGTTTAATACGCAGGCAAGCTTCTTATAGAGTATCTCATTAACAAGGGAGCTTTTCCCTGAACCGGAAACTCCTGTTACACAGGTAAATACGCCGATTGGAAACTTTACGTTGATATTCTTTAAGTTATTCTCCGAGGCTCCTTTCACCGTCAGATACCCCTGCGGCTTTCTCCGAACTTCTGGAACAGGGATTTTCATTTTCCCGCTAAGGTATGCTCCTGTAATGGAATCTGGATTCGCCATCAGTTCTTCTGCAGTTCCAACTGCGACAACTTCCCCACCATTTTCGCCTGCCATTGGTCCAATATCCACAATGCAGTCTGCCTCTCGCATCGTATCTTCATCATGCTCAACGACAATAAGTGAATTGCCTAAATCTCTCAGACGTTTTAATGCAGAAATGAGTTTGTCATTATCTCTCTGATGCAGACCGATACTCGGTTCATCAAGAATGTATGCCACTCCAACAAGTCCAGAACCAATCTGCGTTGCAAGACGAATTCGCTGTGCTTCTCCACCAGAAAGCGTCCCTGTTGGCTGTGAAAGACTTAAATAGTCAAGACCAACATCATTTAAAAAGCCGATTCTTCCACGAATTTCTCTTAACACCTGTTTACCGATAAGCTGCTGTCTTTCTGTAAGTTCAATTTCATTAAAATAGGAAATTAATCGCTTTACGGAGAGGCATGTCAATTCGGAAATATTGTACTGACCTACTGTTACTGCCAGAGATTCAGGCTTTAATCGCTGACCGTGACAGCTATCACATGGAGTTACTGTCATAAAGTTTTCATATTCTGCTCTCTGACGTTCAGAATGATTCTCGCGATAACGACGCTGTACATTACGAATCAGGCCTTCAAAAGCAACGTCATAGACACCCTCTCCACGCTTTCCTTTATAGTATACTTTTACCTCATGTCCATTTGTTCCATGAATAATAATATCCTGGACTTCCGGACTTAAATCACAAAATGGCGTACTCAAATCAAAATTATACTCTCTTGCCAATGCATCAAGAACTGCTCTCGTATAACTCTTTGGATCTGTGCAAGACTGCCAGCCCAATACAGTAATCGCCCCATCTGCAATACTCATTTTTTTATCTGGAATCATCAGGTCAACATCAAACTCCATCTTAAATCCAAGTCCGTGACAGACTGGACAGGCTCCAAACGGATTATTGAAAGAAAAGCTTCGTGGCTCAATCTCATCAATGCTGATACCACAATCCGGGCAGGAAAAACTCTGGCTAAAATTCATCGGTTCCCCACCAACAACATCTACTAACAAAAGTCCCCCTGTAAGCTTCATTACGGTCTCAATCGAATCTGTAAGACGGTTTTCAATACCTTCCTTTATCATCAGACGGTCTACAATAATCTCAATATTGTGCTTTTTATTTTTTTCTAACTTAATCTCTTCTGCAAGGTCATACAGATTCCCGTCAATGCGAACACGGACATAGCCACTCTTTTTTGCATCTTTTAATATTTTTACATGTTCTCCCTTTCTTCCTCTTACAATCGGTGCAAGAAGCTGAATTTTCGTCCGCTTTGGAAGCTTCATTAAAATATCTACAATCTGGTCTACTGTCTGCTTGGAAATTACTTTTCCACACTTTGGACAGTGAGGAATGCCAACTCTCGCATAAAGAAGCCGCAGATAATCATAGATTTCCGTTACTGTACCAACTGTAGAACGTGGATTGCGGTTCGTGGACTTCTGATCAATCGAAATGGCAGGAGAAAGACCCTGAATATCGTCAACGTCCGGCTTTTCCATCTGTCCTAAGAACTGTCTTGCATACGAAGACAGTGACTCCATATATCTTCTCTGTCCTTCCGCATAAATCGTATCAAATGCCAGTGAGGACTTACCAGAACCTGAAAGTCCTGTCAGTACTACAAATTCATTTCTCGGTATATCTATATTAATATTTTTAAGGTTATGCTCACGCGCCCCTCGAATGCGAATGTATTCTTTCTTTTCGCTCATTATATTGTATCCTTTCTAATCGTCATAATCCCTCAAAGCAATCTTATACTTTTTCAGTTCATCTCTTAATTCTGCCGCTTCTTCAAAGTTCAGTTCTGCCGCTGCCTTATTCATCTTCTTTGTTAACTTAGCTATCATTTCCGTAAGTTCCTTACGATTCATAGATTCCGTATCTTTCTTTAAGGAACCTCGGCTCTTCTCTGGTGCTTCTTCATTGGTAATAGAAATGACATCCCGAATTGCCTTTTGAATAGTCTTTGGCGTAATGCCATGTTCTTCATTATATGCCATCTGAATTTCACGACGCCGCTTTGTTTCTGTGATGGCGGCACGCATGGAGTCTGTAATCGTATCTCCGTACATAATAACATGTCCTTCTGCATTTCGTGCGGCACGTCCGATCGTCTGTACAAGAGAAGTTTCTGAACGTAAAAATCCTTCCTTATCCGCATCAAGAATAGCAATCAGCGTAACCTCTGGAATATCTAATCCCTCTCTTAAAAGGTTAATCCCAACAAGAACATCAAATACACCCATTCGCAAATCTCTTACAATTTCAATTCTTTCTAATGTATCAATATCGGAATGAAGATATTTCACACGAATATCCAATTCTTTCATATAAGCAGTCAAATCTTCTGCCATCCGCTTCGTCAGGGTAGTTACCAGAACTTTATTCTTCTTCGCTACCTCTTTATTAATCTCACTAATCAAATCATCAATCTGCCCCTCTACTGGCCGGACATCAATCGGTGGGTCAAGAAGTCCTGTCGGACGGATAATCTGTTCTGCCCGGAGCATCTCATGCTCTCCCTCATACACATTCGGAGTCGCAGATACAAAAAGCATCTGATCAATTCGCTCCTCAAATTCATCAAAATTAAGAGGACGGTTATCTAAAGCTGAAGGCAGTCGGAATCCGAAATCAACTAATGTCTGCTTTCTTGAACGGTCTCCTGCATACATTCCTCGCACCTGCGGAATCGTAATATGCGACTCATCGACAATCATAAGAAAATCATCCCCAAAGAAATCAATCAGCGTATACGGAGCCTTCCCCGGCTCTAATCCCGTAAGATGTCTCGAATAATTCTCAATTCCAGAACAAAATCCTGTCTCTTTTAACATCTCTATATCAAAATTCGTTCGTTCTGAAATTCTCTGTGCCTCTAAAAGCTGATCGTTCTCCTTAAAATATTCCACTCTCTCGTCAAGTTCTTCCTTAATCGTCTTCACCGCACGCTCAATCTGTTCCTGCGGCACAACATAATGCGAAGCCGGAAAAATAATCGCAAAATTAAGACTTGCCTTAATCTCTCCCGTCAGCACATCGACCTGCATAATCCGATCAATCTCATCACCAAAAAATTCAATGTGAATCGCATCTTCAAAAGAAGAAACCGGCACAACTTCCAGCACATCCCCACGTACACGGAAACTGCCTCTCTTAAAATCAAGCTCATTACGCACATACTGGATATCAACCAGACGGCGCACAACCTCATCCCTGTCAATCTCCATTCCAGGGCGCAGCGAAATCATCATCTTCGCATAATCGTTCTTGCTACCAATGCCGTAAATACACGAAACCGATGACACAACAATGACATCCTTCCTCTCAATCAGCGCTGCTGTCGCACTGTGGCGCAGCTTATCTATCTCATCATTAATCGAAGAATCCTTCTCTATATAAGTATCCGTAGAAGGAACATATGCTTCCGGCTGATAATAATCATAATAAGACACAAAATATTCTACCGCATTATGGGGAAAAAATGCCTTAAACTCACTGTAAAGCTGCGCTGCCAGAGTCTTATTATGTGCCAGAATCAGCGTCGGCTTATTCAACTGTGCAATGACATTAGCCATCGTAAATGTCTTACCAGAACCAGTAACTCCAAGCAAAGTCTCAAACTGATTCCCTTCTTTAAATCCCTTTACCAGCTCCTCAATCGCCTGTGGCTGGTCTCCAGTCGGCGCGAAGTCCGACACTAATTCGAAATGGTCCATGAAGCAAATCCTCCCTCTTATCGTAGTATGTTTCCGATTATATCAAATATACGAACAAATGTACAGACAAAATCCAAATATTTGTTCTGATTTAATTCATATAAGAAATAGACGCACCCGAAGAGAGAAGCCGCCCTATATCTGTGACTCTATCACTGTGGGCTGAATGTTCGCTTGACGGCTCACATTCAGTCCTCGTTCTAAGACCACAGATATAGGGCGGCTTCTCTCTTCGGGTACTGTCTTTGGCTTGATTTTGTTTGAATCAAATTGCCTGGTGTAGGAATTTAAGAATATAAGTAGAAGTTTTCTACTTGCTTTAAAATTATTAATACTCAGTATAACTATATATTATTATCAGTAATATCCATAAAATGTAGTTAAAAAATGGTAACCAATTCACTCATATACAGAAAGTATCTGCATACTGAAAACGCTATATCACGCTTTATTCACTTTTTCGTCTTCTTACTACAAGGAAGATAATCACAACGGCTGCAGCCACTCCAATGATAATCCATGTCAGGATTGGTGTAGTATCGCCAGTCTTACCACTCTTAGACTTCTTAGTATTATTAGTATTAGTATTATTATTAGGTGGTGTCTTTTCCTTTTCTGTTGAAGTAGTCTCCTCTTCACTAGAAGTTGTCTCTTCCTCCTCGTCACCTTTTTCTCTATTTGTAAGAGTGATCGTACCAGTTTCCTGTCCCATAGATAATTCTACATTGCCCTCACCACTGATCTTATAAGAAAAATTATCTGGATCAATCGTATTACCATCTGCATCTGTCTCTTCTATGTAAACTTTCGTTGTACTGCCATCCTTCTCAACTGGAACAGATACTGTTACCTTACCATTCTGCTGTAACTGTACTGTCTGAATAAGTTCATTCTCTACATTATCGTCTGAACCTGTCTGCTTGTAGACAGAAGCATAGAACGTATCATCTGTTGTTGTCTGCTGTCCATTCTGATCAAGCACCTTCTTCTCAATGGTCAGCTCTGCTACAACCAAAAAATCATCAGGAATCGTAGTAAATACGTTACTGATATTCATCTTTCCCTGTGGACGGCCCTGTAACTGCACTTTATTATCTGTAGAATCACCGGAGCCATCTCCAACTACACATTTATAGGTTCTATCCTGCTCTGTATGTGTCTCTCCCATAGCATATGGAACACCATTCTCATCTGTTTCAAACAGATAATAAGTACCATCTGGAAGATTATCATACTTTATTGTCTCACTGTGGCTTCCATTAAAATCAATTGTCTTCAAATAATTCTTTCCATAAGGAATCGTTCCTTCGGCATCGCAGAACAGTCCAACATAATATCTTGCTCCTGGAACAGTCTCTCCATTCTCTTCATAAGATTCCGGCGCCTGCAGATTATAAATCTTCCCTGTTTCCGGGTCCATATAAACTAAAGCCTTTGTTACCTCTAAAGATCCCTGCTGATCACTTACTCCCTTGGTATAAGTCTCCACATCATAAATCCAGTTCTGTCCATCTTCCATATATGGAATCGCAACTAAAAATGGAGAAAATATTCCATAAGAAGCGCTGTCTTTTTCTTCGACAAGATACATTCCCTGCGCCAGATCGGTAAAACTAACTTTACCGTTACTATCTGTTTTCTTTGTTACTGCTGAAATACCAGAATTGTCAATGACAGTAGTAAGCTTCTTCGCCGCATTCAGGTTCTTATCACTTGTTGTAATGTCATTGACATCTACACCTGTAGATTCCAAAGAACTAACAATATCAAAAGAAATATTTACTCCATCATGACTGATAGATGCAACCTGATAAATACTAACAGAAACGCCGGCCTTATTGGTAATACTGTCTCCCTGCTTTACATCATCTAAATTAATTGTTATGCTGCCTTTCTTGTCTTTGTTATAACTGTCTGCCGCTTTAATCTGGGCCGGCATTAATAATCCTACTGCCATCGCAGCTACAGCTAACAAGGTAAGAATATATTTGCTGTATTTGATTATTATAGATTTCATCAATTGTTCCTCCTTTTTCATGATTGGTTATGGATTTGTTTTATGTTTGCGTCTCTTTTGCCGCCTTCGCTGCCTGCTACGCACCAGACTGTAAATAATCAAAAGTACAAGAACTCCTGTCGAAATCAAGAAAGTCCTCTGCTTCAATAACCACCTCCATAACGTATTCTTCTGGGAGTTAGTACTTTCTGTCTTATATGGTACTCTTCTTGCATGAACTAACAAACGATGTGTATTAATTCCATATGGAGTACAAGTCACCAGTGTTACTCTGTCCTGCCCTTTTGCGATAGTCAGATGCTCCATTTCTTCCGGTTTCACTGTCTCCACATTAAACACCTTATACGCAAGGGTCTTTCCCAAAATATGAATATAAAATTCATCATTCTTTTCTAACTGATCTAAGTTAGAAAAAAGTTCCGCACTCGGAAGTCCTCGATGCCCTGTTAATACAGTATGCGTATTCTTGCCTCCAACCGGTATGGAAGTGCCCTCAAGATGCCCTATTCCCTTTTCCAGTACTTCCTGCGATGTTCCATGATAAATGGGAAGATATAGCGTGATTTTTGGAATCTCCAAAGCCCCCATGACTCCGCTTTCTTCCATATCCAAAACATGATTATACGCACTGTCCGACTTCTTCTCTTCCTGTGAAAATGCATCAGAAAGCTGTGGATTCTCTCTTGCCAGCATCTCATTATACTTCTGCGCATCTTCCAGGTATTTCTGAAGGTTCTCTTTGTTCATCGTATGGACTGCATGATCATAAGAGTCGATTACCTTTCCCTCACGAATCTGATTATAAAGCGTCCCAAGTACCGGATAATTCAACGTCGCATATCCTGCCACAAAAAGCAGTGTGATCAGTATTCCTAATATCTTACTTTTCATTTCGCCTAACCTGTTTTTTCCTTGCTTTTTTCTTTTTTGGTCTTATACGATAATAATACCATAATAAAATTATTAAGACAACCACAAGAACGCCTACAAATGCATATGCTTTCCACATATTATTGGTTTTGCTTTCAGATTTATCTTTTTTCTTTGCTTCCCTGTACGGAATCCTCTCCCCTCTTACAAGAAGGCGGTGACTATTAATCCCATATGGCGTACAGGTTATCAATGTTACATAATCTCTATTTTTATTAATTAACAGATCGGATATATTCTCCGGCAGAACTACCTTGATCTGATTCACTTCATAAGCCAGTGTCCGATTCAATACATGAATGTAAAAAATATCTCCCTCTTTTACCTCTGTAAGATTATCGAACATTTTTGCCGATGGCAGACCAGTATGGGCCGAAATAATTGAATGCGTTCCTTTTCCCCCTACCGGAAAAGAACTGTTTTCAAGATGTCCTGCTCCTTTTTCTAAAGACTTGCTGTCTGTCCCATGATAAATTGGCAGATACACATCAATTGAAGGTATCTCTACCGCTCCCATCACACCGTCCCCAGCAATATTTAAAATATTATCATAATCCTCATTCTGTTTTTCCACCGCTTCTGGATTAAATGGGTCTGTCAAAACGACATTTCCAAGAAGTTTTTTATTATATTCTACTGCCTTTTTCAAGGCCTCACTAATTTGCTTTTGCGACATTTGTGCCGCTTTCTTATCGTAATTATCCACTACCTGCCCCTGATGTCTGCTGATATACCAGTCACTGAACACCGGATACAATGTAACACCTAAACCTGCTAAAAAAAACAGGGCCAATACTATATTTATAATCTTTTGTTTCATCCCGTTCACACCCTGTTGTAATCATGGGGAAGCCATACATGGCTTCCCCGTAAATATGCCTTTCGGCAATCATCCTTATTCAGAAACAAAATTTACTTTGTCTCATTTTCCTTCAATTAATATGTTCTAGTATGTTCTTTTTGTTATTTATGTTCTCTCTGTAAATGCTTCTTTACTGTACATTTTTATTATGCTCTTCTTTTTTTAGAAGCGATAAGAAGAAGTGCTGCACCAGCCATGATTACAAGACCGCCGATTGTAAAGAGGTAGGTACCCATGCCACCGGTTGCTGGGAGGTTGAAGCCTTCGTTGTTAACAACTTCCATCTGCACATAACCAGTATTATTTTTTTCTTTATCTTTTACATTAGAAATAGTACTTCCCTCTGTTACCTCATCTAAACGTCCATCTATATCAGAATCTGAAATACTAAAGAAAATTTTGTCCTTTAATAAAGTATAACCAGCAGGAGCTTCTACTTCCTCTAATGCATAATCGCCTACATTAAGACCTGCTAAAGTAAGATTACCATTGCTATCTGTCGCAAACACTCCGCCTTTATCATCCATGTCCTTTAACTTTTTAATCTGTGTATAAACATTTTCTTCAGATTCATTCTTAGTTACAAAATATAATTTAAATTTTGCGTCTTCAAGATTTGTACCAGAATTATCTTTCTTATGTACATTTAATGCATATGTATATACTTTTGGAACATCTCCCGGAATACCTCTTGTTTCTTCTCCTGGCTTATTTGTATAATCCAAACTTACCTCATTAGTATTAGGATTTGTTATTTCTGCTGACTGAAGAACTTCTGCAGTATATGTAACTATTACTTCTTTACCTTTATAAGCTTTATTTTTAAGAAATGCCTGTGTGAAGGTAATTACGATTGTCATTGATTTATCAGCATTTGTTGTTTTTAACAAAGTATAATCTTTATCTGTACCTTTCTGTAAAGTCGTTTCACCTATCTTAACTGAAATATCATCCTGATATCCTAATCCTTTTGATAAGGTATCAGTAATCTTATATACAGGCAATTTACTTGCATTTGTATAAGCAAAATATTCATCTGTATACTTTGGAGAAATAGATGTAATCGTATATTCTACCTCATCCCCTACTTTTACAGTTGCCTGCTGTTCATTTTTAGCTTCTGTTTTAGCATTATTGATACCACTGATTTTCTTACCGATTGTTACTTCTTCATTCTTTGGAGTTGCAACAACATCATATACCCATGAAGTCGTAGGACTTTTTACCTTCTCCCCAAACTTTGTTGTTGTATTCGCCTGCGGAATTGCAACAAAAAATGGTGTACTCGCAACGTATTTAGTCTTTCCAGTTGAATCTGTTGGAGTTTTTGTCTCAACAACCAGATAATATCCAACTCCTAAATTGGTAAATTTAGCAATACCAGCCTGTCCATCTACTGTTGTTGCTGTCTCTATAGCATCACTTACTTTTTGCTTTAAAGTTACTGCACTTGCAAATGCTGATGCTACACTCTTTTGCTCTACTTCGGATAAATTCAATATATCCTTAATTTTAGAATATGCTTTGCTTCCTACTGTTACCGATACTGCTAAATTACTCTCTTCTGTTGAATCTGCTGTTAATTCTACAATTCTATATAGAGTAAATTCTGCTCCGTTCAGTGCTTCTACTTTACCCTTTTTTACTCCTGTCGTTTTTTTGATTGTAATACTACCTTTCTTAGTATAATCAATCGTCGGCGCTGCTGGCTCTATCTCGGTTTCAGTTGCATTCGCCATTGCTGGTAATAATGTGATCGCCATCATCACTACTGTTGTCACTGCTAATAGTTTCTTCCATAACTTCTTCATATTTGTTCTCCGCTTTCTTTGTTATTTTTGAAACATAAACTGTTTGTCCCCGAGTATCCTATATATACAGGGCGAATGAACCCTGTCATATTAAAATAAAAGTGTCATAAGTACCTTATAGAATAGATTTCCGTTCTATATGATTCCTCTTCTCCTTCGGATGATATACCATCCTCCGGCTATGATCATAATTCCGACACCAAAGATTGTGGCTCGGAAACCGCCTCCGGCTGCTGGCATATCAAAGAGTTTGTTATTCGTTATCTCCATTTTCAAATCATAATAATATGTATTCGAATCTCCCACTACTGTAAATCCAGAACTTGTACTTTCGCCCTCTGTAGTTCCTACTACAACAGTAATTGGATTCGCCAATAAGTTATAATTTTCCGGAGCTTTTGTTTCTGTTATTGTATATTCTCCTGGAAGTAAGTCAAAAATAGTGATAACACCTTTCTTCGGTCCATCTAATGGTGTCGTAACAGTTCCTTCGTAATTATTCGGTCCTGTTATCTTAAATTCTGCACCACCAAGCTTTTGCTTTTCTTTATTGGCATTATTCTTTGTAATCTCGATACTTCCTCGTTTTAATGTGTTAACAACCGAAACTGTCTTTTCTTCTATTCCTTCAGATTCTTCTGAATAGGTTACCTGGTAAATATAATTTCCAAGTTTAATATATTTTTCGCTATCTACTGGACTGTAATTGTTTTCCCCGTTTTTCACAACCTCTCTTACTTTATAATCAGAAAGATTACGATTACCTGGGATTTCAAATTCGCAGGCCCATTGTTTTGTCGCGTCTACCTCTTTAACTTGTTCTGGCTGGGCAACATCTTTGTAATATAATCCTAAAAATGTGCTTTTTGGTTTTAAATCATCTTTTAAATCAAAATTTTCCTCTCCTGTTCCATCCGATTTTTTAGAATCTTTCCACTGTTTTTCTGCCTTTATCACTTTATAATTTTTATGATTTGTAACAAGTACAGAAGCATCATTTCCTAATTCAATCGTTCCTTCTGCAGTATACTCCTTAGATGTATCCACATCTTTACAGTCACTTACCGTTATCGTCGGCACTTTGTATTCCTGATTATTCAGATTAATTTCTTCAACCTTAAACTTTGTACCTGAAAGAATCTGCGTTATGCTGATGGTATATCCTACAGGAATCCCTGCAACCTTACCAGTAGAGTCTGTATCTCCTGCTACTTCCACCTTTCCAGACTCCAACGCTCTTAATGTTCCATTCTCATTCTTATAGTAAATTGTCTCCGTCTTATTCTCCCCTCTATCATTTACACAATATAAATAATATGGGCCTACATATGGAACCAATTCTCCTTCCGTACTTGTTAAGTAGATCCTAAAGCTAAACGTGCCGTCTGTCGTCTGCCCTTCCTGCATCGCTTTGGTTATACGCAGCTCTCTTTTATTGGCTGCAGAACAATTATTTGTGAATACAACTAATCTTCGATTCTCAGCTACTTCCTTCGAAGTGCGGATGTCTTTAACTTTTTTCCCTTCCTCATTTTCATTTTCTGTATATGCTGTATAAGTGACATCATTAATTTTTATGTCATCGTACTCTTCTGACTTTACACCAATTTCCTCGACATAATATTTTTGATTATCCTTTAAACCAGAAAATGTTGCTTTTTGGCCTGGTTTTAAATAAAATGCTCCATGATCATCGAAAGTTACAGCAGTACCATCCGCCATCTTTGCTGCTTTTAGTACCTCATAAGTATTTTCTTCAAATGTTCCATCCCCTTTGGATTTCTGTGCATATACTTTAAATTTAAACAGAACATTCGCATACTTTTCTTTATCTGTGTTAGAAAGTTCTTTCTTTACTTCAATCGAACCATCTGGAACAACCGGAAGATTAAACTTCATATGAAGATTAGAAGCACCTGCGCCTCGCTCAAAGTAAAACATACGCATCGTATGGCTGGAATAATCTTTGAAAGTATCTCCTTTGAAATAATCACTAACTTTATTGTCATTCCACGCAGTTCCATCTGGGAAGTAACCTGCCTCTTTAAATAATTCCTTAATCGTGGTAGTAGATTCCGCTGGTGTTCCACCTGTCACACAATCTTTCCATGAAACTACACCAGTTGCAAAGTTTATCTTACCGGAATGTGCATCGTGAATACCACCAATGTCAAGAACTAATGTCCCATCTATAAAAACCCACATATCATCATCGCCGTTGAATTCATAGACCATTGGCTCTTTTTTTCCATTTTGTGTGACCTGTCCATTCTTCTGCTGAACAAAGTTGGCTGATACTTCCATTCCAAAATAGTAATTTGGAGTTCCGTTTACCAGATATAACTTCTCTCCTTTTCTTGGAGCAGTATCTGTCAGGGCCTTTCCGTCTTCATCGTACAAATTTTTATTGGTTGAAAAACGGCCATCAATGATGGAATTATACGGCATAAAATTACCACGTTTGTAATAATATAAGTCCTCATTTTTCGGTGTCCCTATCTGCTTATATACCTTAAACTCCTTTGCATTGCTGCCTGTCGAACCTGAACTGCTGGTATCTAAATAGGCATAATTTTCAAAACTACTGTATTCATAGTATCCTGTATTAGCATAGATACTTTTGATAAATAAGTGGTTTGTTTCTGTTGCCCCACTAAATAAGCCAGACAGACTTTTTGCACCATTTTTTGCTATCGGATAACCATCTGTTCCCAAACGTCTTTCCAGCAAGTTATTTTTAATAGTTCCATTACCGTAATTTCCATCTAAATTAATTGAATTATCTCCATTCTTAAGATATTTATTAGCCTCTCCTTCCAAGTCTATCATTTTAATCTTGATTCCCTTAGATGCGCTGTCCACCGTTTCAACTGTCGATAACATCTCTGTGTAAACAAAATAAAGCGTTTTATTTTGTAATTCTTCTCTATTTTGTCCACTTTTAGTTCTGTAATATGTAGTACGATTCTCCACTTCTAATGAAATAATATCCGTTCCATTCGTTCCATCATAAGAAGTACCAGAATCTGTAACAACCGCTTTCATTAATTGATAACTCTGTTGTTCACTATCTGTTAATTTATAATACTGACTATAAGTTGTTGCTGTTATATTTGATATGTAAAAATATTTTGCATCTATTTCCAGATTACTTAATATAGCATTTGTCTCTGAAAGTTCTATCGCTGTTCCTCTGTCATCAACGATGTTTACTGTTGTCTTTATCTGGCCATTCTGTTTCCAGATAATTGTAAATGTTGAAAAACTCTCCGTTTCAAAATCAACTTTTTTGACAACCTTTTTCGCGGTAGTTGTAATATCTTTTAACTGTTTACTTTCTGAAAAATCTACTACATCTTTTACTTTACCCGATGTATCTTCTTCCAGATGCATTACTGTTACATCCGTATCTTTAGAGTCCTTACGGTCTTTCAACTCTTCTGGCATTGTGATCTTTTTATATTCCATAGAAACCTGAACTTTTCCATCTGGTTCTATCTTATTCCCATTCTCATCTACGAAAGAAATGTCGTAAGCCAGAAATCCTGCAATATCATAGATTTCATTCTGTGCCTTTTCCAGAAGCTGCTTCTTTACTTCTGCATACTGTTTTTGTGTTTCTTCATTATCCTGTTCAATCGGCACGATCTGTAACTTTGCACTATCAGCGATAACTCCTGCTTCGGACTCTTTTACTTCTACTTTTACATCGTCATTTTCATATCGAAAAATTTTTTTCTCTTTTATATCGGATTCTTCGCTTGTATCGGCTTCTTCAGCTGATTCTTCCTCTGGCAAAGTTTCTTCTTCACTAGAACTTTTTTCTTCTGTCACTTGCTCCTGAGCTGCTTCTATGTTCCTTTCGTTCCCTGTCTCTGCATCTTCTTTAGTACTTGTTTCTTCCGTCTGCTTTTCTGTAGTTTTCTCCGCTGCTTTTTCTTCTGCATTATCGCTCTCTGGCTGCACTTCTTCCTTTTTAGGCGTATCAGAAGTTAGCCTGGATTCGGTCGGCTGATCAGATGCTTCCTGCGCCCCTGCTTCTTCGGTCTGGACAGACTTATCCCCCGTATTCTGTTCTTCGCCTTGCTCTGCCATACCTGTTTTAGCCGCAGATGTTGTTACTGCCTCCTCACTGCTCATTGAAGCAAATCCTACAATATGCGGTGTCGTAAATAACATTACTGCAACAATAAGGATTGCTGTGAGTCGTTTCCATTGTCCTTGGTTTCGCTTCACGTTCTTCATAGTATTTCCCCGCTTTCTTTAAAATAATTCCCGTAATGAATTATCTGTATATTGCTAGTTTCCCGTTTTTTTTACAAAATACTGTGAATATAATTCTTTATTATCTGATACTTTTTATTTTTAATATTTTACCATCAATGGTACTAATTTGTCATCAAAAATATTTCTATACTTTATGAATAATCACCATAAATTTATCAATAGTTTTAATTTTTTATATTTTTTCAGCAAGAATCTTTATATTAAAATAACTTTATTTTCTATAACTTACACTCTCGCTATATCCCCTGCATAGTCTTGCGTAGCTTTCCAAGATTAACAGTCTTTTGGAAGAAATGTTCCACAGTGATTGACAACCATTTAGGAATCTCTGAAACTATGTTTATTAACTATGTTGAAATATAATTTTTTCTCTTTATAATCATCTTTTATATTAAAAAATATTTAAAAGTTTTTTCTTTCACTAATTACTTCTTCTCAATTTATTAAAAGCAAAAAATAAAAAGTACCGCATCAAAGAGGTGAGACGATACTTTTTTATTACTTTTAATAAAATGTACTCTCGGAGTCTTTCCTGCACTTGCTTTTGTGGCTGATTTTCCGCCAGTCGCACCCGAATTTCATCAACGT
>OLVP01001219.1_pt1 | contig 16725 bp, 13 predicted proteins | sample 1673281 | NCBI WGS metagenome assembly OLVP01 (sample SAMEA3178940, study PRJEB25190) | human gut metagenome | biome: human gut; feature: human-associated habitat; material: faeces | place: Austria | collected 2013
ATGCCAGAAACTGTAGAAAGAATAGCAGTTTTAGATAGAACTAAAGAACCAGGTTCATTAGGAGAACCATTATACTTAGATATATGCAATATATACAAAGGTGTCGAAAATGCTCCAGTAATAGTTGGTGGTAGATATGGATTAGGTTCTAAAGATACTACACCTACTGATTTAAATGCAGTATTTGAAAACTTAAACTTAGAAGAACCAGCTAACGGATTCACTATAGGTATAGTTGATGACGTAACTAACACTTCACTTCCAGCTGCAGAACCAATAAAAATATCTGCAAAAGGTACTGTAAGATGTAAATTCTGGGGATTAGGATCTGATGGTACTGTTGGAGCTAATAAACAAGCTATAAAAATTATAGGTGACCATACTGACAAATATGCTCAAGCATACTTTGATTATGACTCTAAAAAATCTGGTGGTATAACTATGTCTCACTTAAGATTTGGTGATACTCCAATCAGATCAACTTACTTATTAGATGAAGCTGATTATATAGCTTGTCACAACCAATCATATGTTTACAAATATGATTTATTAAAAGGACTTAGAAAAGGCGGAACTTTCGTATTAAATACTATATGGGACGCTGAAGGATTAGAAGAACATTTACCAGCTGAAATGAAACAATATATCGCTAAAAATGATATACAATTCTATACATTAAACGCTGTTAAAATAGGACAAGAAATAGGTTTAGGAAACAGAATAAACATGATATGTCAAGCTGCTTTCTTCAAACTAGCTGACATAATACCAGTAGAAGATGCTGTTAAATACTTAAAAGAATCTATAGTTAAAGCTTATGGTAAAAAAGGTGAAGCTATAGTAAATATGAACTACAAAGCAGTTGATGCAGGTATAGATTCATTAGTAAAAGTTGATGTTCCAGCTTCTTGGGCTGAAGCAGTTGAGGCTGAAAAACCAGAAGTAGATGAACCAGCATTCATAAAAGATATATTAAGACCTATGGTTGCTCAAAAAGGTAATGACCTTCCAGTATCTACATTCCTAGGATACGAAGATGGTACATTCCCATGTGGTACAGCAGCATATGAAAAACGTGGTATAGCAGTTAATGTTCCAGAATGGAAACCAGAAAACTGTATACAATGTAATAGATGTTCATTTGTTTGTCCACATGCATGTATAAGACCAGTTCTTGTAACTGAAGAAGAATTAGCTGCAGCTCCAGAAGCATTCGTAGCTGTTGATGCTAAAGGTAAAGAAGTAAAAGGATTAAAATACAGAATGCAAGTTAGTACAATGGACTGTACTGGATGTGGAAACTGTGCTGACGTTTGTCCAGCTAAAGAAAAAGCATTAGTAATGGAACCATTAGACACTCAAGAAAAAGAAGTTGAAAACTGGGCATTTGCAGTTGATACTAAGAAAGTTGCTCCAAAAGGTGACTTAATGAACGTTAAAACTGTAAAAGGTAGCCAATTTAGACAACCACTTATCGAGTTCTCTGGTGCTTGTGCAGGATGTGGAGAAACTCCATACATCAAATTAGTAACTCAATTATTCGGAGATAGAATGATGATAGCTAATGCTACTGGTTGTTCATCAATTTGGGGTGGTTCTGCTCCTTCAACTCCATATACTTGCAACCATGAAGGTAAAGGTCCATCTTGGGCAAACTCTTTATTCGAAGATAATGCTGAATATGGTTTAGGTATGAGACTTGCAGTTAAACAAATGAGAAATAAATTAGAAGATGATATGAAAGCTTTAATAGATGCTTGTGGCTGTGAAGACTGTACAAGAGTATTAAACGCTTGGATAGATGCTAAAGAAGATAGTGCTGCTTCTGTAGAAGCTTCTAAAGCAGTTCTTGAATTATTAGAAACTGCTAAACCAGAAAGTGATGAAGCTAAAGCTTTAGTTGAAAGTATAAAATCTAGAAAAGACTACCTAGTTAAGAGATCTCAATGGATCCTTGGTGGTGACGGTTGGGCTTATGACATCGGTTACGGTGGTGTTGACCATGTATTAGCTTCTGGTGAAGATGTAAATGTATTAGTATTCGATACAGAAGTTTACTCAAATACTGGTGGTCAATCTTCAAAAGCTACTCCACTTGCTGCAATGGCTAAATTCGCTGCTGCTGGTAAGAGATCTAGAAAGAAAGATTTAGGTATGATGGCTATGTCTTATGGTAACGTATATGTTGCTCAAGTTGCTATCGGTGCTGACTACAATCAATTCGTTAAAGCTATAGTTGAAGCAGAAGCTTATGATGGACCATCTCTAATCATATGCTACGCTCCATGTATCAACCACGGATTAAAATGTGGTATGGGTAAAACTATACAAAATGAAGCAGATGCAGTTAAATCTGGATACTGGCATTTATATAGACATAATCCTGAACTTAAAGCAGAAGGTAAGAATCCATTCACATTAGATTCTAAAGAACCAACTGAAAGCTTCAGAGATTTCATAATGGGACAAGTAAGATACGCTTCTATAGCTAAACAATTCCCAGAACAAGCTGAAGAATTATTCACTATGGCTGAACAATCTTCTAAAGATAGATTAGAAAGCTATAAGAGATTAGCTAATCAATAAGATTATGTCTAAGATAAATTAAAAATTATAATTGGCTAGTTTGTTAAAATAGTTGATTATTAAATAAAGAAATGGCGAACCTTTTGGTTCGCCATTTTTATTTAAAATAATATATTTAAATAAGTATTAAAATTATATCCAATTAAAATGTTTACACGCATAAGCAATACCATCGTCTACAGCATCTTTTGTTACAAATGTTGCTCTTTCTTTTAATTCATCAATAGCATTTCCCATAGCTATAGAAGTCCACTCATCTCTAAACATCTTTAAATCATTTTTATTATCACCAAATACAACAGCATCTTCATATGGAGCGTGGTAATAGTCTAAGATACTTTTTATGCCTACTGATTTATCATCGGGTTCTACAAAGACATAAGTGTCTTGATAACGTGCGAAAGGGACATTTTGTAAGTTTTCTATCTGGCCTTCATTTTCTACTGTACAAGCTATATATGCCTTGTAGATAATATCAATTTTATCTAAATCAAGATTTTCATCTACAATTGTCTTCATATAAGTGTCTTTTGTATCTTCTACAAATTTAGGTGATTTAGTATATCTAACTTTTGAATTGTCATATGAAATAGCCCAAGTAAATCCTTTTTCATCACATTCTTTTAATAATTTAACTACACTTTCTCTTTCTAGAGGATCTATTTTTATTAATTTGTTATCTATAGTTATGCCATTGCCACCATCGCTGACCATATTTTTAAATCCAATTTCTTGGCAATAATCAAATGCCATAGCTTGACTTCTTCCAGTAGCGATTGCGCAGAAATGACCCTGACTTTCAAGTTTTTCAATTGCATCTTTAGCTGATTTTGGAATATATCTTCCTGGATTACCAACAGCAAGAGTCCCATCGATATCAAAGAAGAAATATCTTTTTCTAAAGTTTTTGTTCTCCATGAATTATCCTCCCAATATAAAAAATTGTATTTTAAATTACCTATTTAAGTTCTATTGCTTGAACTACAAATATTTCTTCTGTTTGTTTATCATCTACATAAGTTTTGAAACCACCACCAAATATAGTAGCAGCAGCTATTGCAACATCATTTTTATCAAATAGAGCAAGTTCGAATTTACGCCCCTCAAATATATGTAATATTTTATTATTTCCTAAATCCATTGTTCTATCTGAATCGCCGTATATTTCATCAAAATTAGCTTCTTTTCTAAATAAATCATATTGATCTAAACTTTTTTGAATATCTATATTTTTATAAGTTTCATTAGGATGTTTAGCGATTGCATCTTCTAATATATTTAACCCCCTAACATCTGTAAATCCCATCATGTGGCTGTTCATTAATCCGTTTTCCATTTTATGTCCCCCCTGTAATATATTTCTTTTGTATTATAATTATATAATAATAGAGTTTAAATCGAAAGTGAGTTTGAAAAATCTTTACATATTTTGCATAATAATATATATAAATTTTTTTAAATATATTATAATTTTATATACATAAACACATAATTGGGAGGTATTATGAATAAAACTCATAAAAAAATAATTAATAAAATAGGAAATACTTATAAAAACTATATAAATATTTCTTTAGATAATGAAGCGGGAATATTGAATTTAAAATTAGATAAATTTGCAAATATTGAATTAAAATTAAAAAATGCAACACAAAATATAGATGAAAGTTTAAAGGAATTTGTAAATGAATTATCAACATCATCATTTATACAAATAAAGGAAGTGCCGAATGGATATTTAATATCTTCATTTATAGGCAGTAAAAAGGGAAGTCAGAAAATAACTGCATTTTGCGAAGATATAGATTTTAATATTGAATTTTATGATTATAGCCAAATAAAGATTTCAGAAGATGAGAATATAGACAATTATAGAGTTAGATTAGGTGTTAAACAAGCTAGGAATCTTTTATCAAAACATGCTTTATTAGGAGATGAAAATCTTAATGATATTGAAAAAAATCTTCTAAAGTATGCTATGTTAATTGCAATATTAAACTCAGCACAAGATGATGAAACATATGATATGGAATCTATTTGTAGTATTTATGATTTATTCCTTAAATACGATAATAATTATGAAAAAATAGAATTCTTAGAGCAAGCTTTAAAAGCAACAGAATCATATGCTGGAAAAATCCAAGAAATAGATGAAATTAAAAATATAATAGAAGAATATATAGAAATTCAACATGAGCTAGATAAAAATACTAAAAATACGAAGAATTTTAATTTTGATGAATTTCAAAAGAAGATAAAAAAATACCAAGAAAAATGTTATTATTATAAACCACTGTACAAGGTATATGCAGACTTTACTTTAGAAGTTAAAAAGGCATGTAAAGATTTTAAAAATCCAACTAAGACTTTGGAAACTGATTACTCAATATCAATCAGAAATTACATAGATAGCCAAGTTATACCTGTATTAAAACAAAGTGGATTTGAAGGGGAATATCCTTATTTTACATATAAAAGTCATAAAAAATTATATACTTTAGGATTTGAAATAAATTCAAATAAAACGCTTGTAAAATACGATGATAGAAAAATCAATTCTAAAAAAATTATAAACCTATTAAAAAATGTAGAGCCTAGAGATATCAATATAGAGGATGTAGGTGTATATTTAGTTGATAAATGTTCAGATATAGTAGATATAGCGAGAAGTGTAAACGAGTTTTTAGAGGAATTAAAAATTCAAAAAATATCAGAATATGGACAAACTCAAAAAGAACATAAAAATCAAAATAATAGCGTGGTTAATGAAGAAAATAATCAAGCTAGCGATATAGGGGACAATAAAAGTAATAAAGAAGCAAATGAAAGTAATTTTGTTATGCAAGATAAAGATTATATTAAGCTAAAGAAGATGTGGTATGATGAAGAAGATGAACTTCTAAATATGTATAATATGCAAGCTGAATTTTTTGAACATGGTAAACATGCACTAGGTGCAATCGTAATTGCAAATGAGAAACTTTATAAGTGGGGGATTTTAGATCTTCCTGCATGTATAGTTTATAGTTTTGATAAATATTATAATGATGCGGAAAATATGAAAGAATTAGACAATATAGCAAACCAACTTGCTGATTTAAGAGGAAGAAGACAAGAAAATAACACACTTAAACAAATTGTATATATATTAGAGTCAGAAGTTGAGCGTGCATTTGGGATAAAACTTCCATATGATATGACAAATGGAAGAGATGTATTTTTCTCAACTGTTATGATACCGAGAAAATATCTTCCAAAGAAAAAAGTAGATAGGGCAGTATATCCATTTAATATATTAGTTGGAATAAGACCAGATGCAATGTTAGTACCTCATTGGTATTGGTAAAATTAAGTGTCTCCAAGTATTTTAAATACTTGGAGATTTTTTAGTTTAAATTTATAGAAATTAATTTATCCAATGAAACTCCAGATTTAAATAGATTACAGTATAAATTTGTGCATTGTTTACATTTATCAAAATATAATATAGTTTCAGATTCATTATCATAGACCTTCCAAGGGCCGCTGAATTTATAATTTTTTCCATTATTATATATAAATCCTTTTACATCACAAAGTGGATAGCCTAAAAATAAGCCTATCTCGTGAGGCGTTCTTCCTAAAAGTTGAAATCTGTATTTGAGATGATTAAGCATATCATCTAAATTATTCAATTTATAACCGTATAATTTAAGAAAATTTTGAGTTTCTATTGAGCATAAATGATTTATAAGATATTTAGGTCTATATACATAGATTAAAGAGTAATTATTCCTTTGAAAAAGATTGAAAAAGAAGATGCCATCTTTGTTGTAAATTGTGTTATATCTATTAATTAATTCATCAGTATATAAAGTATATTGGGTTTTGAATTTGAATAAACTTCCACATTTAATTCCAGCTAGTGTTGGAGCACAGAATTTGATTAATTTGCTTTGAAACATAGAAATTTCCTCCTATATATAGTATCAAAAATAAAGTGAAATTTTATTCTATAATTATAATTTTCAAAGCAAAAAAATAATGAAATTAAAATAAGAATTATTATCATTTAATGTTGACAAACATAACCAAAAGGTCTAATATATAACTATAAATGATAATTGATATCGAAAAATAATAATTATAATAAGATATCAATGCTCATCACTTTAAACTAAAAATAGAACTAATAGAGAAAGGGTGTGTATGTTATGTCATTAACTATGGTAAGTATAGGGGAAGAAAAAATAATAAAAGAAATACGTGCTAAAGAAAGCGTAAAAAGACACTTACAAAACTTAGGATTTATAACTGGAGAAAAGATAGAAGTTGTATCTGAAAATAGTAGTGGATTAATATTAATGATAAAAGGGTCTAAAATAGCTTTAAATAAAGGCATGGCAAACAAAATAATAGTTCAATAGTAGTAATTGGTTGGGAGGATATATTTATGAGTAAGACGTTAAAAGACTTAAAACCAGGACAAAAAGGTGTAGTATTAAATCTTGGTAAAAAAGGACCAGTGAGAAAAAGACTAATGGATATGGGAATAACTCCTGGTGTAGATGTAGAAGTAGTAAAGGTAGCACCTTTAGGAGATCCAATAGAAGTAAACTTAAGAGGATATGAATTAAGTTTAAGAAAAGATGAAGCAGAACATATAAATTTGAAATAGTTCTAAATCATATAAACTAAATATATAATATAGGACTTATAAAATTTAATTAAAAGACATTTTAGAATATGACATAATAGGGATAAAATGTAATAATATTAGAGGAGAGACGAGATGAGTATAAGAATTGCGCTCGCAGGTAATCCAAACTGCGGTAAAACAACATTATTCAACGATATCACCGGCTCAAAACAACATGTTGGTAACTGGCCAGGTGTTACAGTAGAACAAAAAACAGGGAAGTATAAAAAGAATAAGGAAATAGAGATAGTAGACTTACCAGGTATATATTCTTTATCTCCATATTCAGCAGAAGAAATTGTAGCAAGAGACTATATAGTAGATGAAAATCCAGATGTTTTAATAGATATAGTAGATGGAACTAATAAGAAATTTATATTTAACATTACAAGTATTAGAAACTAAAATACCAACTGTAATAGCTTTAAATATGATGGATGAAGTTGAAGCATCAGGAACAAAAATAGATGTTAAAAAGCTTTCAAAAATACTAGGAGTTCCAGTAATTCCGATAGTGGCAAGAAGTGGTAAAGGTATAAATGAATTAATGGAAGCTGCACAAAAGATAGCTTCATCAAAAGTAGAAGATAATAACTTAGAAGTATTTTCACCACAGGTTAATAACTACATCACACAGATAGTAGGAGTACTTGGTGATAATAATAATCAAAATCAAAAATCAAATTCTTCTGATATGTGGCATGCAATTAAAATACTTGAAGAAGATGAAATAGTAATTGGAAAATTAGCTGGAAATACAAAATCAAAGATAACTTCAATAGTAGATAAAGCAAATAATGACTTTAATGGTGATACAGAAGCTGAAATAGCTGACCAAAGATATAAATTCATATCAGATGTAGTAAATAAAACAGTTAGTAAACCACTTAAAGCAAATGGTCAAAGAAAAGAAACAACATCAGATAAAATAGATAAAGTACTTACAAATAGAATAGTAGCTATACCAGCCTTCTTAGTAATTATGTATGCATTATTCTCTATAACATTTGGCGAAGGACCTTTAGGTATAGGTGTTTGGTTGCAAACTATAGTTACTGATTTCTGGGATGGACCTTTTACAGAAACTATAATGGGTGCTATTGAAAGTATGGGTGCTGCTGATTGGGCATCAGGACTTGTTGGTGATGGTATCCTTGCTGGGGTAGGAGGAGTTGTATCATTCTTACCACAAATATTAGTATTATTCTTACTAATGTCATTCTTAGAAGACAGTGGTTATATGGCGAGAGTTGCTTTCGTTATGGATAGATTATTTAGAAGATTTGGTTTATCAGGAAAATCTTTTATACCACTTCTAATGGGATATGGTTGTTCAGTACCAGCAGTTATGGCATCTAGAACACTTGAAAGTGATAAAGATAGAAAATTAACTATAATGATAACTCCTTTCATGTCTTGTGGAGCTAAATTACCAATATACTTAATGTTTGCTGCAACTTTATTTGCAGGATATAATCAAACTTTAATAATTTACTCTGTATATATGATAGGTATAGTAGTAGCAGTAATAGGAGCTTTAATATTAAGTAACACTTTATTTAAAGGTGAAACTTCAAACTTCATAATGGAGCTTCCTCAATATAGAATACCAACTTTAAAAAGTGTATTAATACATGCATGGGAAAAAGTTAAAGGATTCGCAATAAAAGCAGGAACAATAATATTAGGATCAACTATCCTTATATGGTTCTTATCTAATTTCAACTTCGGTGGAATGTGTGAAATGGAAGATTCTATATTAGCTAGCATAGGTAGATCAATACAATGGATATTTGCTCCACTTGGATTTGGTGAATGGAGAGCATCAGTTGCAGTTGTAACTGGATGGATAGCTAAAGAAAATATAGTTTCTACATTCGGTGTATTATTTGGTGCAGCAGATGCAGTAGCTGAAGCAGCAGCTGAAGGTAGTGCAGCACTTCCAGGACTTTCTGCAGTATTTACTCAAGCATCAGCATTTGCATATATGGCATTTAACTTACTTTGCATGCCTTGTTTTGCAGCAGTAGGTGCGATAAAGAAAGAAATGGGTTCTTGGAAATGGACTGGAATAACAATAGCATTCCAAATGGTAACTGCATATATAGTAGCATTCATCGTATACCATGTTTGTATGTTTATCTTTTAGATAAAATTCACTTAATAAGTGTATAAAGTATAAATAGGAGATGAATTAAAATGATCAATTGGATAATTGCAATAGTAGCTATATTAATAGTAGTAGCGACAATTGGCAATTTTATTAAAAAGTCAAAGTCTGGTAAAAGTGGTTGTGGTTGCGGTTGTAGTAGCTGCTCTTCAGCTGACAAATGCCATTCAGATATAGATCATGTAGTAGATGATTTAAAAAAAATAAAATAATACGTAACCTAAATGAAAAACTCTAGTATTTTGGTCCCCCCAATTTAACTAGAGTTTTTCATTTTTAACTAAAATATTTTCATTGAATAATGAAAAAAATAGTAATAATATAATAGATAAGTAAGATAAAGAAGAGTATTTAGATTTAAATACAGAAAAGGAGACAAAATGATAAAAGATAAATTACAAAGATTAAGAGAAAATATGAAAGCAAAAAATATTTTTGCTTATGTAATACCTTCTGCAGATTTTCATCAAAGTGAATATGTAGGAGAGTACTTTAAATGTAGACAGTTTATTTCTGGTTTTACAGGCTCAGCAGGGGCTGTAGTAGTTACATTAGATGAGGCTGGACTTTGGACAGATGGTAGATACTTTATACAAGCAGAAGAGCAATTAAAAGGTTCTACAATAAAATTATTCAAAATGGGAGAAGAGGGAGTACCAACTATTGAACAATATTTAAATTCTGTTTTAAAAGATGGCGATACTTTAGCATTTGACGGAAGGGTTATGAGTGCAAAAGAAGGTTATGGATATGAAAAAGAATATGCAAATAAAAATATTAATGTAGTTTATGAATACGATTTAATAGATGCGATATGGGAAGATAGACCATCTATGTCAGAAGAAAAAGCATTTTTATTAGATGTTAAATATGCTGGAGAAAGCGCACAAGATAAATTATCTAAAGTAAGAGCTATAATGAAAAAACAAAATTCAACTATACATATACTAAACTCTTTATATGACATAGCATGGTTATTTAATATAAGAGGAAATGATATAAAAAATACACCAGTAATTTTATCTAGTGCAGTTATAACTTTAGATAAAGTATACTTCTTTATAGATGAAAATAAATTAAATGATGAAATAAAAGAAGAGTTCAATAAAATAGGAATAGAGATAAGAAATTACTTTGAAATATATGAATTTGTAAAAAATATAAATAAAGATGAAGTAGTCTTATTAGATGGGACAACAGTAAATTACACTATTTATAAAAATATACCTTCTAATGTAACTATAATAGACGCACCAAATCCTACATTTATATTCAAAGCAATAAAAAATGAAGTTGAACTTCAAAATATTAGAGATTGCCACATAAAAGACGGTGTAGCAATGACTAAATTTATGTATTGGTTAAAAACTAATATAGGAAAGATGAAAATAACAGAAATAAGTGCTGCCGACAAGTTAGAAGAACTTAGAAGAAATGATAAAGAATGTTTCGATTTAAGTTTCTCAACAATTGCAGGATATAAAGAACATGCAGCTATGATGCATTACAGTGCGACAGAGGAAAGCGATTATGAATTAAAACAAGAGGGAATGCTACTTGTAGATTCTGGTGGACAATATTATACAGGAACAACAGATATAACAAGAACGTACATATTAGGAGATATAACAGAAGAACAAAAACTTCACTATACTTCTGTTTTAAGAGGAATGATAAGATTATCTAAAGCTAAATTCTTATACGGGTGTAGAGGTTTAAATTTAGATATATTAGCAAGAGGTCCATTATGGGATATTGGAATAGATTATAAATGTGGTACTGGTCATGGAATAGGATTTGTATCAAATGTTCACGAAGGTCCTAATGGATTTAGATGGAAGATAGTTCCTGAAAGAAATGACTCTTGTATATTTGAAGAAGGTATGGTTACAACTAATGAACCTGGAGTATATATAGAAGGTAGCCATGGTATAAGAATAGAAAATGAATTAATATGTCAAAGAGGTCCAAAAGTTGGGGTAGATCAATTTATGGAATTTGAAACTATAACGTTTGCACCAATAGATTTAGATGGTGTAAATCCAGAGTATATGGAAAAATCAGAAATAGCATGGTTAAATAATTACCACGAGCAAGTATTTGAAAAAATATCACCTTATCTAAATGAAGAAGAAGTTGAGTGGTTAAAAAAATATACTAGAGCGATATAAATTATAAGTATAAGCAACAAAATAGCCATAAGAATATTAGAAGGGGATCTATAACTTATGGCTATTTCGCATGCACAATGTTTAATTACAATGTTTAATTATATATTTAAAATTATAGGGAATGCTAAATTATCTAAATATTTACAATATTTTTAAATTTATAAATATATTGTATAGTAAATTTATATATATAGCAACAAGAAAGGATTTTTTTTATAAGAAAATTAATTAAAATTTAAAGGTTTTATTATGTTTATAAAAATTAAAAAAAAGAATTGAAAATGCAGAAATAATACAACATAAATAGATTTAAATCGTACATTAATAAACCGAAAAAGTATAAAAAGTATGTTATAATTTATATAAGAATAAGGACATAATAAATTTTATTTAAATTAGAAAAAGAGTAGGAGGAATTTTTATATGAAGATAAATAATATACCAGATGAACAACTGGAAAGCCAACTTAAATATTTAAAATTATTATCTAAACAATATCCAAGTATCTCTAGTGCTAGTGCAGAGATAATAAATTTAGAAGCAGTACTTAGTCTTCCAAAAGGAACAGAACATTTTTTATCTGATTTACATGGTGAATATGAACCATTTGTGCATGTATTAAAAAACGGTTCAGGAGTTATAAAAAGAAAAATAGAAGAGCTATTTGGAAATATAGTTTCTGAAGCTGAAAGAAAAAAATTAGCTACTATAGTTTATTATCCAGAACAAAAACTAGATTTACTTATTAAAGAGGAAGAAGATTTAGAGGATTTTTATAGAATAACTATTCACAGACTTATAGAACTTTGTAGATATGCATCTAGTAAATATACAAGATCTAAAGTAAGAAAATTCCTTCCAGAAGATTTTAAATATATAATAGAAGAACTTTTGCACCCAGATGAAAGTAGTACACATAAGGATGGATACTATAAAAGTATAATAGAAACAATTATAGAAATAGATAGAGCAAGAGAATTTATAATAGCTTTATCAAAAGTCATACAAAAACTAGTTGTAGATAGATTACATATTGTAGGAGATGTATATGATAGAGGGCCTAGACCAGATATTATAATGGACACACTTATGAATCACTATAACGTAGATATTCAATGGGGTAATCACGATATTTTATGGATGGGTGCAGCATCAGGACAAAAGGTTTGTATAGCAAATGCAGTAAGAATATCTGCAAGATATGCAAACTTAGATATAGTTGAAGATATATACGGAATTAATCTACTTCCATTAGCTACATTTGCATTAGAGGCATATAAAGATGACCCATGTACTGAATTTATGCCTAAAGTAGGAGAAGGAGAAGTTTCAACTAAAGAAAAATCATTAATAGCAAAAATGCATAAGGCTATAAGTATTATACAATTCAAGCTAGAAGCAGAGGTTATTAATAATAATCCAGAATTCGATATGAAACATAGATTGCTATTAGACAAGGTGGATTATGAAGCTGGAACTATAAATTTAAAAGGTAAAGTTTATAAATTAAAAGATACTAACTTCCCAACTATAGATCCAAAATCACCATATAAATTGACAAAAGAAGAAGAGGATTTAGTAGATAAATTAGTGGCTTCTTTTAGAGGAAGTGAAAAACTACAAAAACATGTTTCATTCTTATTCTCAAAAGGAAGTATATATCTAATTGCAAATAAAAACTTATTAGTTCATGGATGTATTCCTCTTGATTCAAAGGGAGATTTTATGTCTATGAAGATAAATGGCAAAGAGTACAAGGGAAGAGAATTAATGGACCAAATGGACTCTTATGCTAGAAAGGGATTCTTCTATAAGAAAAGCCCAGAAAAACAATTTGGTATGGATATTATGTGGTATTTATGGACTGGAAAATGCTCATCATTATTTGGTAAAGACGATATGACAACTTATGAAAGATATTTTATTGCAGATAAGAAAACTCATGTTGAAAATAAAAATCCATACTACACATTAAGAGAAGATGAAAATATATGTAATAAAATTTTCGATGAATTTGGTCTTGATTATGAACAATCACATATTATAACTGGTCATGTTCCTGTTGAAAGTAAAAAAGGTGAAAGTCCAATAAAAGCAGGAGGAAAAATATTAGTTATAGATGGTGGGTTCTCTAGAGCATATCAAGGAAAAACAGGTATAGCTGGATACACTTTAATTTATAACTCATATACACTTCAACTTGTAGCTCATGAGCCATTCTCATCTGCAGAGGACGCGATTAAAAAAGAAAGTGATATATTATCAACATCAGTAGTAGTAGAAGATATAGCTAGAAGAATGTATGTAAGAGATACACTTGATGGTGAAAAAATGCAAGAAGAAATAAACGATTTAAAAATGTTACTTCTAGCTTATAAGAAAGGTTTAATTAAAGAAAAGTAAATAGCAAATATTATACAGTATAAAAATGCACCAAATTAGGAAAAATATTTATATGAATTTAAACAAATATTAATGATTATTTAATATTTAACATAATCTTAACACAAAATTTGTAAAAATTTTGGTAAAATACAATAGGAATAAATATTAATAAGTTAATCATCACATATCAAGGAGGAATAAGGAAGTTGGATATAGCAATAGGAATTATGGGAGGTCTTGGTCTATTCTTATATGGTATGAACCTTATGGGAGATGGACTTCAAAAGTCAGCAGGGTCAAAACTTAAAAGAATAATAGAACTACTTACTAGTAACGTAATAATGGGTGTTTTAGTTGGTATGGTAGTTACTATGGTAATACAAAGTAGTAGTGCTACTACAGTAATGGTAGTTGGATTTGTTAATGCAGGAATAATGACATTGTATCAAGCAATTGGGATTATAATGGGAGCAAACATAGGAACAACAGTTACTGCTCAATTAGTATCCTTTGATGTTAGTATATTATCATCAATAGCTCTTGGAATAGGTATAGTTTTATACATGATCGGGTTAAAATCTAAACCTACTCTTAAAAATATATCTGAAATACTAATAGGTTTTGCAATATTATTTATAGGTATGAGATTTATGAAAGATGCAGTAGCCCCATTATCAGAATACCCTTTTGTAAGAAGTATATTAGCAAGTATTGCAAATCAACCAATATTAGCATTAATTGCTGGATTTTTAATGACTACTTGCTTACAAAGTTCTAGTGCATCGATGGGTATACTAATAGCATTAGCTTCTCAAGGTCTTATGCCATTACATGGAGCATTACCTATTTTATATGGAGATAATATAGGTAGTTGTACTACATCTTTATTATCAAGTATAGGAACAAATAAAAATGCTAAAAGAGCTGCTTTAATGCACTTGTGTTTTAACGTAATAGGAACTTTATTATTTATGTTTATTTTAAATAAACCTATAACTATGATAGTTACACGTTTAGACCCAACTGATATATCTAGACAAATAGCAAATTCACACACACTATTTAATTTAATAAATGTTGTATTATTATTACCATTTTCTAAATATATAGTTAAGCTAGCAATGTTAATTATACCTGATAAAGGTCAAGAAGAAGATAATGAGAATAGAGTAATAAAATATTTAGATGAAAGAATGTTAGAAACTCCATCTATAGCTTTTGGAAATACAATAAAAGAAGTTCTTAGAATGGGAAAAAACTCAAAGAAAAGTTTAGTTTTTTCTATGGATGGATTATTAAAAAAATCTCAAGAAGATGTAAATATGACATTTGAAAAAGAAAAAATAGTGAATGAACAACAAAGAAAAATTTTAGACTATCTGATTAAACTATCAAATAAAACTTTAGATGATAAAATGAGGTTTTCCTTAGATTTACTATTTCATACAGTAAATGATATAGAAAGAGTTGGTGATTTATCAGAAAATATTGCAGAACTTGCTCAATGGTTTATAAATGGTAATATTGAATTGTCAGATAGTGCTAAAGATGAAATAGTAGAAATTACAATAAGGTTTTAGAGTGTTATAACTTATCTCTTAATGCAATGAAAGAGAATAATACTAGTGTTTCAAAAAATGTTTTAAAATTAGAAAGTGAAGTAGATATGTTGGAAAAAGCATATAAAAATAAACATATGGAAAGAATAAATTATAATTCATGTGGCATAGATGCTGGAATAATATACTTAGATTTATTGACTAATCTTGAAAGAATATCAGACCACTGTGCAAGTATTGCTAAAAGGGTTATAAAAATTAATGAATAATAAGAATACTCCAATTTATTTAATTGGAGTTTTTTTAAATTTAAATAAAATAAAAAAAGTTAAAATAGTTACATTTTTAATCCATTAAAATCATAGAAATAATATAAAAACTATAATATAAGTATAAAGTATTAAAAAATATGCTTAAGATAAAGGGGAGATATTATATGGTGAATAGAATAGTGTTAAATGAAACTTCATATCATGGTTCAGGTGCAATAAAAGAAATAGTAAATGAAGTAAAAGGAAGAAATTTAAAAAAAGCATTTGTATGTTCAGATCCAGATTTAATAAAATTTAATGTAACAACAAAAGTAACAAATATATTAGAAGAATCAAATCTTGAATATGAAATATACTCTAATATAAAGCCAAATCCGACAATAGAAAATGTTCAAAATGGAGTTAATGCTTATAAAAAATCTAATGCAGATTATATAATAGCAATAGGCGGAGGCTCATCTATAGATACAGCTAAAGCAATTGGTATAATAATAAATAATCCAGAATTTGAAGATGTTAGAAGCCTAGAAGGAGTAGCACCAACTAAAAATAAATGTGTACCTATAATAGCTGTACCAACAACAGCAGGAACAGCAGCAGAAGTTACTATAAACTATGTTATAACAGATGCTGAGAAAAATAGAAAATTTGTATGTGTAGATACTAATGATATACCAGTTGTAGCAATAGTAGACCCAGATATGATGGAAAGTATGCCAAAAGGCTTAACTGCAGCTACAGGAATGGATGCATTAACTCATGCAATAGAAGGACTTATAACAAGAGGAGCATGGGAAATGAGTGATATGTTCCATATAAAAGCAATAGAATTAATATCAAAACATTTAAGAGGAGCAGTTGAAAATACAAAAGAAGGTAGAGAAGGTATGGCATTAGGTCAATA
>OLVP01001238.1_pt1 | contig 16411 bp, 13 predicted proteins | sample 1673281 | NCBI WGS metagenome assembly OLVP01 (sample SAMEA3178940, study PRJEB25190) | human gut metagenome | biome: human gut; feature: human-associated habitat; material: faeces | place: Austria | collected 2013
CATCGAATTGCATGCAAGCATGCATCGATGATACCTTTTGACCCTTTAATCATAACATAAAATGTGGGGGAAAGGTATGAAAGTATAGAGGTTAAAACAGAGGGGCACATATATTTTTTGAAAGCGAAATAAAGCTCTGTGCATAAGTGGAAAGGTATGAATTTTTGCGGTATGCAATTACTAAATCATTTTGTAGAATAGGATTCCCTACAGAGAATACTTCCACAGGCCAGAATGGAGCAGCATATCGCACATATCCCTCTGAGGCAATGGTTACACCAAGGTTCTGTGATGCAAGCTGTATGCAGGTTTGATTATTTCTTGTACGGTACGGAACAGGTGGCTGTATTCCATACTGGTCAAACAGTCTTTGGGCGGAACGTCCGGTATTCTGATCCGGAAAATGTAATATAAAGGGAGTGTCAGCGAACAGGCTTAAGTCAAGCCATGGGTAGCGGCACTCTTTTTTTGTCACTGCTTTTTGGGCAAGTGGATGTCCGACAGGCAGTACTAATAGTATTTCTTCATGGCACAGCAGCTCATAATTTAGTTTGGGATGCTCCTGCCAGTTGCTTAAAATGGCAAAATCCAGATTGGTATCGGATATCAGCTTGTCCTGTATCGAATGGCCATATTCGAAAAAATTAATGCAGACACCTGGGTGTTTTTCGTTAAAAGCAGGCAGCAGCTGTGGTATAAGGCTGGTGCTGCGCATTGGCGGAAGCGCAATATTCAGCTCGCCATTATAGTAAGAGCGCATATCTGAAAGCTCTTTTTTCCAGTCCTGATCGAGTGCCAGTACTCTTCTTGCATAATCTAGATAACGCTGGCCCAAAAAAGTAAGATCATACTGGTATCCATTTCGTCTAAAGACTTTTCCACCGAGTTCTTTTTCAAGCTTGTGCAGATATTTAGTTAATGTTGGCTGAGAAACATAGAGTGCCTCTGCAGCACGTGTGAGATTATGATGTTCAGCTATCGCTATAAAATATTCAAGGTCAGTATATTCCATGACAGATCCCCCGTATATGTAATTACATAAATCTAAAACTATGCCATAAAGGTATAGAATTAATGAAAACAATGAATTAGACACATGATATGTTTTATATTACTATTAAATTGTCGAAAGGGCAAGGGAAAGGTGATGTATATGGGGAAATATTTAGAGAATGTATTTCGACTGTCACAATATGGTACGAATATAAAAACTGAGATGATCGCAGGAATTACAACATTTGTTACGATGGCATATGTTCTTGCAACAGTTCCGAATATGCTTGGCAGTGCAGGATTAAATAAAAGTGCCGTAATGACAGCGGTTATACTGTTGATAGTCATTACCACATGTGCAATGGCATTTTACACAAACAGACCGTTTGCATTGGCACCGGGGCTTGGAAGTACAGGAATAGTGGTATCCATGATAACAAATGAAGGCATTTCGCCGGAGAAAGCGGCGGGAGTGATATTCCTAAGTGGAATACTTTTTATTGCAATCTCTTTTCTGGGACTGCGAGAGGCTGTAGTAAAAGTGATACCGGTCAGCCTTAAGCATGCGGTAAGTGCAGGAATAGGGCTGTTCATAGCTCTGCTGGGGGCAAAAAGCTGTGGACTTATAGCTGCCAGCGAGAAAAAGAATTGTCTTACATTTGGTGATTTAAGGTCACCGGAAGTTATTCTTTGTCTAGTAGGATTTTGCCTGATGCTCTTGGTAAAGATAAAGAATATACCGGGAGGTATTATTTTATCTATACTTATTACAACGATAGCCGGAATTGCGCTTGGTGTGACCAAACTGCCGGATAGGATAATTTCATTTCCGGGAAAAATGGATGATATATTTTTGAACATTGATATAAAGGGTGCATTGAATACAGCATATATTCCATTTTTGATAGCACTGTTCATACCGGATTTCTTCTCTACATTTGGCACAGTGCTGGGCGTAGGGGCAAAAGCAGGATATCTGGATGAAAAGGGAAATCTGCCGGGAATTGAGAAATGTTTTCAGGTGGATGCTGTGTCAACAAGTGTTGGGGCATTGTTTGGAATACCGAGCATGACTACATACCTTGAGTCATCAGCTGGTGTTGAGGCTGGCGGAAAAACAGGGCTTACCGTTATATTTACAGGAATATGCTTTCTGCTCATGCTATTTTTCTCACCGGTTGTGCTGATGATACCGACAGCGGCAACAGCACCGGTGCTTATATATATTGGAATACATATGCTTGATGCGATGAAAAATATTGATTACTCTGATATGACAGAGTATATGCCGGCATTTTTATGTATTGGCTTTACTATATTTGCAAACAACATAGCGAATGGGATCTGTATAGCAATCCCGGTGTATGTGCTTATGAAGCTGATTTCAGGAAAAGTGAAAGAGATACAGCCTGTTATGTACATAGTGACAGCTATTTGTATTTTATACTTTATAACGTTGATATAAAGGCATATGAGGTACCGCATATACCAAATTTATATCAGAAAATCATACATGTAGAAAAGGAGAATCACATGAGTAAACGACCAATTATAATTGACACCGATCCGGGTATAGATGATGCCCTTGCGATTGCGATAGCATTATTTTCAGAGGAACTGGATGTTAAGCTGATTACCACTGTAGCCGGAAATGTTTCACTGGAGCAGGTGACAGAAAATGCGCTTAAGCTTTTAAAATTTTATGAAAAGGATGTACCGGTAGCGAAAGGCTGTGCACAGCCGCTTCTGGCGGAGTTTGTGGATGCTTCGGATATTCATGGTAAAAGTGGAATGGAGGGATATGATTTCCCGGAGCCGAAAACAGAGCTTTTATTACAGGAACATGCCGTAAACGCAATGCGAAGAGTGATAATGGAAAGCGACGAGCCTATAACTATAGTGCCGATAGCTGCCATGACAAATATAGCATTGTTATTTGCACTTTATCCTGAGGTGAAATCAAATATCAGAGAAATCGTCATGATGGGCGGTTCAGTCACCAGAGGAAATAAAGGTGTTATGTCAGAATTTAACGTGGCAACAGATCCGGAGGCCGCTGCAATGGTATTTAATTCAGGTATTCCTATTGTAATGGCAGGACTTGATGTTGGTTGGAAAGCACTTGTTATGCCACAGGATAGTGAAGAAATCAAAAAGATGGGAAAAGTCGGAGATATGGCATATCATCTTTTCAAACACTACAGAGGCGGCAGCTTTAATACAGGACTTAAAATGTATGATAGCTGTGCAATAGCATATCTGCTTTGCCCGGAGCTTTATACAGTTGAGGAAACCTACGTAGGAGTTGAACTTAATGGCACTATGACTACGGGATGTACCGTGGTTGACCTGAAGGGTTATCTTAAAAAGAAACCGAATGCTAAAGTATGTACAGATATTGACGGTGAGAAATTCAGAGAATGGTTCAAGCAGTCAATTTCAAGATGTATATAATTATATTTAAGGAGGAAGGACTATGACTACATTTGTCATGTATGCCGCAGCCATTATATCTGTGGCGATAGTAATTTTTATGCTTATCAAAAAGATGGATATTAAGATAACGCTCTTTTTGATGGGAATTGTACTTATGTTTGTTGGGTGTGCACTGGGAAACCCGCTAGGAGGCGAGGATTTTGTATCGACAGGATCGGTGTTTTTAGATCCTTTAAAGGTAATCGCAGATCAGTTTAAGAGCACTATATAATCAGCAGGATTTATCATACTGATACTTGGCGGTTACTCAGCATATATGAGTGCCATAAATGCAAACAGCGTAACAGTAAACGTGCTTACAAAGCCGATAGCAAAAATCAAATCAGTATATATACTGGTACCGATCGTATTTTTACTCGGAAACCTGCTTTCACTTGTTATACCAAGTGCATCAAACCTTGCAGTTATCCTGCTCGCAACACTATATCCAATCCTTATAAAGGCTGGAATGAGCTCACTTACAGCGGCAGGTATCATTGCTACAACAGCTACTATTGTGCCTACACCACTTGGAAGTGATAATGTAGCGATTGCAGCGGAGCTTGCGAATACAACAGAATTTGCAGGACTGACAGCAACAGACTATGTATTCAAATATCATGCAATAGTATCAATACCTACACTGCTTATCATGGCAGCAATCCATTTCTTCTGGCAGAAAAGATGTGATAAAAAAGCAGGCGTGATTGAGTCTAAGGCAGTAGAGAGCAAAGATGTTGAGGAAATTAAAGGTGGGTTATTGTACAAGACAGTATATGCTATTTTACCATTACTTCCTATTATTTTGCTTATCGGTTCATTTGCTGTACAGAAGATTACAGGAGCACAGATTGATATAAGCGTGGAAGTAGCAACATTATTCTCATTTGTCGTAGCAATCATCTGTGAAATCATCAGAAAACGTAATGCCGGAGAAACTCTTAAAGAGACAGAGGCATTTTTCAAGGGAATGGGTGGCTCAATGCCGATAGTTGCTCTCCTTGTTGCAGGAACAGTATTTGTAACAGGCTTAAAATCAATCGGACTTATCACAGCATTACAGAGTGCCATGACAGGTCTTTCAGGCGGAGGACTTGGATTTGTACTTCCACTCATACTGGTTGCGCTTACAGCACTTATCGTACTTTTAAGTGGAAGTGGTACAGCATTATTCTTCGCAATGGTTCCGCTTATGGTGCCACTTGCGGTAGCAGCAGGAATTTCACCGCTTGCGGTATCAATCCCAATGGGACTTGCCGGAAACCTTCTTCGTGCGGTTTCACCGGTATCGGCAGTAGTAATGATTGTGGCTGGAAGTGTAAAACGCGAGCCGCTTGAAATAGTAAAAAGAACTTCTGTACCAATGATTGCAGGAACAGTGGTAATGTTTGTACTTTCTATGGTAATATTCCTATAGGAAAGTATATGATTATATTTGAAAGAAATATATTATTTGGAGGGCTGCAGACGTGAAAGCATTAAATTATGGATCATTAAATATTGATTTTGTATACAATGTGGAGCATTTTGTGAGAAGCGGAGAAACCATATCCTCACAGAACATGGCAATATTTGCGGGAGGAAAAGGACTTAATCAGTCTGTAGCCCTTGCCAAAAGTGGCATAGACACCTGGCACGCAGGTAATATCGGCGAGGATGGAGAGTTTCTTGCAGAGATACTGCAAAAAGCGGGAGCACATACAGATTTCATCACACGTCTGCCGGGCAGAAATGGCCATGCCATCATACAAAAACAGCCAAATGGTCAGAACTGCATACTGTTGTATGGTGGTTCAAACAGGCAGAACACAAAGATACAGGTGGATGAGGTATTATCCCATTTTGAGAAAGGCGATTATCTGATTCTGCAAAATGAGATAAACGAGATTGCATATATCATGGAACGGGCGCATGAGAAGGGCATGATGATAGTACTCAATCCGTCGCCGATGGATGAAGAAATTTTTACATATCCGCTTGAGTATGTAGACTATTTCCTTCTTAATGAGATAGAAGCTAAGGATTTGACAGGATTAGGCGATTCCGTTGGAGAAGTCAGGGGTATTGAAACGGATGAACTCCTTGATGCAGTATGCAGTCATTTCCCAAATAGCAAGGTTGTGTTGACTTTAGGAGAATACGGCTCAATCTATAAAGATGAAAAACAAAAAATTCATCAGCCGATAGTGAAGGTACCGGTCGTTGATACAACAGCGGCAGGAGATACATTTACCGGATTTTTTATCGGAAGTATCGCAAAAGGACTTTCACCGAAGGAAGCAATGCAGATGGCAGCAAAAGCATCGGCTATAGCTGTTTCAAGACAGGGAGCAGCACCATCTATACCTGAATTGAAGGAAGTATATGATTTTGGCGGATAAAGGGTATGGTATTATGGGGGAGCACGAAAGACCTTGAGTTTATAATGAACTCAAGGTCTTTTTCTGTATTATAAGCAATGAATTTATAACAAATATAAAAATCTGTATGAAGTTTGACTACTAAATACAGTAGATATGGTGTAAAATGATTCTTATAGTAAAGTCAGGACATTATCAAATGCAATGGAGCTATGGAAATATAAGGGAATGTATATAACAACTATACGATATAAATCTTAAAAGAAGAGGGAATATCATTATGGCAAAAAAGGTTACTATTAAAGATATAGCTGATATGGCAGGGGTTTCAATCGCAACCGTTTCTCATGTTATAAACAGAACAAGATATGTGAGTCCGGATCTTGTTGAAAAAATAGAAAATATTATTATAGAAACCGGATATCAGAAAAAAATAGAAGAAAAAGAAAGACGACTCAAGGTTGGAAGGCAGTCGGAAATAGTTGCAGTTATTCCAAATGTTGAAAGCACCATTTATCGTGATATGGTGGGATATTTAAAAAAATATGTTAGCATTCAGGGGTATCAGTTTTATATTGCAATTACGGACAATGATATTAAAGAAGAGGCTCAGGTGCTGGAAGGACTGATACAGAATAAAAAAACAGCAGGTATTATACATGTACCAGTCAGTGATGTTGCGGCAGATTATAAAAAGCTGATTGAATCTGGAATTCCATTTGTCTGCATGGAAAGAAATATTTTGGGAGATGGTATAGACTCTGTTGAATTTCGAGATAGAGAAGCCATTTTCAAGGGAACTGATTATCTGTTAGAATGTGGTCATAAGAATATTTTGTTTTTAAGAGAAAGCTTGAAGAGTACGACGAGAGATGAAAGAACACGAGGCTTTCTCCTTGCATTAGAAGAACATGGAATCAATACAAATGATGCAAATATTTCAGACATTAATATCGAATCCGGAGCTGATAACTGTATTTTGGAAATACAAAAGGCAATGAGACGATATATGCCAACTGCAATTATGGCGGGAGGAAATAGAATTACTTTATATCTTATGAAAACTATGAGGGATAGAGGAATTGAATGTCCTGAAGAGATATCGGTTGTTGGATTTGGTGATGAGGGATGGTCGGAGTTAACGTATCCACCATTGACGATTTTAAAGAGAGATGTTGAAGGGCTGAGCAGACGAGCAGTAAATATGCTTTTTGAAAAGATAAATACAGGACATGTGATTGAACAGGATTATTATGCCGATGTAGAGTTGATAATAAGAAAATCCACAAGAATGTTGGATAATGGACCTTTTGGAGAAGAAGCAGCTACACCGGAATCAATAGTCATAACAAAAGAGGAAAAGAGCCGTTTGCGTGCCGGAAATTTCCGTGTGGCAATTTCGTTTCATTATACAGGAACATCATGGGCGGAATTACACGAAAAGGGAATCCGCGATGAATTGGAACAATATGGAATTGATATTATATCAGTAACAGATGCACATTTTGATGCATCTTTGCAAAATGCACAGCTTGAAGGTATTCGTTTACAGAAACCGGATGCTGTAATTGCAATTCCGGCTGATGATAAAGAAACAAAAGAACAATTCCGTGAATTGGCAAAGGTGTCAAAGCTTGTTTTCCTGAGTAATGTCCCTGAGAATATGGAAAAAAATAGTTATGTTTGCTGTGTGTCTGTTAATGAGATTGAAAATGGAGTTAATGTTGGCAGAATGATGGGGGAGTACTGTAAAGGAAAACACGTGGAAGCCGGATTTATCATACATGGAGCGGTCTTTTATGGTACGCGTGCCAGAGATGAGGCAGCAGAAAAAATTATTTCAGAACAATACAAAAATATAGATATTAAGGCAATAAGAGGTTTTGGAGAAATTGAAAATGCATATCAGGTTTGTAAAGATATGATTACTGAGAATCCACAAATTAAAGTCTTGTATGTAAGCTGGGATAGACCGGCGCTGTTGGCAATTAAGGCGTTGAAAGAGATGCATAGAGAAGACATCGCTATATTTACAACTGATTTAGATTATAAAATTGCACAATTTATGGAAAGTGGTATTGTAAAGGGATTAAGTACTCAAAGACCTTATGAGCAGGGAAGAACAGCTGCGCATGTGGTAGCGAAATCTTTATTAAGTAATGATGTGCCAAAATATGTTGGAGTGCAGCCGTATGTTGTGGATGCTAAGCAGCTAGGAAGGGCATGGAAGGATATTTTTCATGAGGGAATGCCAGAAGAAATGAAATAATGCCGGATAAAATTAAATATCTAAAAAGAAATATATGCGAAGAAAAAGAATATCATTTTGGTATTCTTTTTTTTAGTTGTTGGAAATTTACGTAAAAAATACTTTTGAAATGTTAATTTGCGCAAAACACAATCGTATAATTGTTGAAAACGACGAATTAAACGAGATTTTACGTAAAATTATTGACAAATAATAGAGCGAAATATATCATGTAATCACAGAAACAAATAAAAACAAATAAATTTACGTAAATTTAAAAAGTGGAGGAAAAAACTATGGCAAAAATAAAAAAATTATTAGCATTGGGCTTATGCCTGTGTATGGCAGCAGGTATTACGGTAGGATGTGGCAATAGTAAGTCATCAAAGAATGGCACGGATTCTGGTAAGAATACAAATGATGGATTATCGTTTGCATTTTGTACTAATACCTTAAACAATACATTTCAAAGCTCAATTGATTCAAAGCTAAAAGAACTGTGTGACAAAGATGGAATATCATATACATGTTTAGATCCTGACTATGATTTGAATAAGCAGCTTAGCCAGTTGTCAGATGTAGCAAATAATGGATATGATGCAGTATTTGTTATTCCTGTTGATTCAGCAGGAATAACATCGGGACTGGCAGAAATAAGCGAAGCTGGTATTCCTATATTTAATGTAGACACTGCAGTTATAGATGATGACCTTGAGAGCTTTGTAACACAATTTGTTGGAACTAATGCGTATATGGCAGGCCAGCTTGTTGGAGAACAGATGGTTAAGGATCATCCGGATGGAGGAAATATTGCAATTTTGGATTTCCCTTCAAATGAAAGCTGTGTTGATCGTGTAAATGGATTTCTTGATGGACTTGGAGACAGTAAAGATAAGTTTAAGATAGTAGCACAGCAGGATGGCGGAGCAGCCTTAGACAAATCAATGGAGCTGGCAGAAGACATTATTACAGCATCTCCTGATATGGATGCATTTTTCTGTATCAATGATCCATCTGCACTTGGTGCTGCAGCTGCTATTAAAGCAGCAAATAAAACAGGCAAAATTGGTGTATATAGTATTGATGCCTCACCGGATGGAAAACAGGCATTACTGGATGATGAATTTACAGCTGTTGCATGTCAGGTACCTGTACAGATTGCAGATTATTCTTTTAAGGAAGCTGTAAAGTATGTTAATGGAGATACTAAAATTGATGAGAAAAAGGTATATCTCGATTCGCATTTAGTGTCTAAGGATGAGGCTGAGAAAACTCTTAAAGAATGGCAATAATAAGGGAGAGTTATTATGGGACAGACAGTATTAGAAATGACAGGGATAAAGAAAAGCTTTGCGGGTATTTACGCTTTAAATGGAATTGACTTTTCTTTGGAACTGGGCGAAGTACATGCACTGCTTGGTGAGAATGGAGCAGGAAAGTCAACATTAATTAAAGTGCTTGGCGGAATTTATCAGCCGGATTGTGGATTGATAAAAGTTAATGGAAAAGAAGTAAAAATTGATGGAGTCCCAGCAGCAAGAGCAAATGGTATAGGTATTATACACCAGGAAATAGTATTGGTGCCTTACCTTACAGTTGCACAAAATCTGTTTTTGGGAAGAGAAATTAGAACTAGACTTGGAACCTTGGATGAAGCGGAGATGAACCGCAGGGCAGCAGATATGATCTCTGCCCTGGGGGTCAATATAAAAGCTGAAACAGTAGTTGAGAAGCTGACTATCGCACAACAACAAATGGTAGAGATTGTAAAAGCTGTATCATTTAACGGAAAAATAATTGTTATGGATGAACCTACATCATCTCTTTCAAATGAAGAGGTGGAGCAGCTATTTGGAATTATTGAGAATCTAAGGAAGAAAAAAGTAAGTATTATTTATATTTCTCATAGAATGGAAGAGTTATTCCGAATATCAGATCGAATTACTGTTATCAGAGACGGAACATATGTAGGAACCAAAAAAACTGTCGAGACGAATGCGAATGAATTGGTGGCAATGATGGTTGGAAGAGATCTTGATAATTTCTATGTAAGAGATTATTGCGATGTGGAACATGCTCCAATTGCACTTGAAGTAAAAAATCTATCACGTCAGGGAACATTTGAAGATATCAGCTTTTCGGTTCATAAAGGCGAGATACTTGGATTTGCAGGACTTGTAGGCGCTGGAAGAAGTGAGATTATGGAAGCTGTTTTCGGAGCAAGACCATATGATGCCGGTCAGATTTTCCTGAATGGAGATGAAGTGCATTTTAAAAATCCTATGCAGGCAATCAAATCAGGAATCGCATTGGTTCCTGAGGATAGAAAAAAACAGGGGCTTGTACTGGGAAACAGTGTTGCATTCAATTTAACTTTATCAAGTCTGCGTTTTTGTATGAATGGAATTGCTATCAGTGAAAAAAAACGTGATTCGACTATTGAACATTATAGTAAAAGACTTAGGATTAAAGCAGCTTCTCCGGAGATTGAAGCAGGTAGTCTTTCGGGTGGAAATCAACAGAAGGTTGTACTTGGAAAATGGCTTGCAACAAAGCCGGATGTCTTGATTCTGGATGAGCCTACAAGAGGCGTAGATGTAAATGCCAAGTATGAAATATATACTGTAATAAATGAACTGGCAAAGGCAGGCATTGCAATTATTATGGTTTCAAGTGAATTGCCTGAGATTATCAACATGTGTGATAACGTTTGTGTTATAAGAGCAGGTAAGCTTGTTGGAAAGCTTGGAAAAGACCAGATGAATCAGGAAGAAATTATGAAGTATGCTGCAGGAGGCGTAGAGTAATATGAGTGAGAAGAAAAGAGAAGTAAATGCATTTGGAAAAAGAAATCCATTCACTTCAATTATAAAAGGCAATATAGGAATTATTGCAGTATTGATTATTATGTGCGTAATAGTGTCAATTGCAACGGATAAATTCCTTACAACCAATAATATAATTTCTGTTTTAAGACAAATTTCAATAAATACATATATCGCACTGGGAATGACACTCGTAATTATATTGGGACACATTGATTTGTCGGTTGGTTCAATTGTTGCGATGTCGGGAACCCTTACGGTTGGACTTACTGTAAATCAGGGAATGCCACTTATAGTAGCAATAATTATTGGATTGGCAGTAGGAACTCTTGCTGGATTTATCAGTGGATTTATAGTATCTCATTTTAAGGTACCTGCATTTATTATTACAATGGCAATGATGAATATTGCAAGTGGTATTGCATATGTGTATACAGGTGGACAGTCTACACGTATTACAGATAAGATGTTTATAGCTATAGGTACAGGATATTTGTTTAATGTAATTCCGCTTCCGGTAGTATATATGGTAATTTTGATTGCAATATTCAGTTTCCTTTTAAGCAAAACTAAATTTGGAACTTATGTATATGCAATTGGAGGAAATAGGGAAGCTGCAAGATTATCTGGCGTTCCTATTAAAAAAATAGAAATTATTGTATTTACGCTTTCAGGCGCGCTTGCAGCATTCGCAGGACTTGTTCTTTGCTCAAGAATGTATTCAGGACAGCCATCAGTAGGAAGTGGATATGAATTGGATGCAATTGCTGCATGTGTACTTGGTGGAACATCAATGACCGGAGGAAAGGGCCGGATAAGTGGAACTGTATTTGGTGCAATGGTAATTGGAATTATTTCCAATGGATTAAATCTGATAGGAGTTTCATCTTATTGGCAGCTAATTATTAAGGGTCTGATTATTGCATGTGCAGTTCTGCTGGATTGTCAGAAGGATAAAATAGCGTTGTTAAAAAATAAGGTAAGGGCTGCAAAATAAATTGGAAAGGAAATCTGTTCGTTTTTTACAATACAGAGAAAGATAAGCAAATGGAAATTTTTCGTAAAATGTCTTTCGCGGATTCTACGGGAGATGCAATTCCGTTTTACCACGAAGGAAAATATCATATTTTTTCACTTACATCTCCACCGGGAACGACCGTCTATCCGGAGAGACTGCGTACAACCTGGAGTCATAGTATATCGGATGACTTAGTGCATTGGCAGGAGCTTCCGACGGCATTATATCCGGGAGAAGGAGATGAACCGGATGCTTCAGGAGTGTGGACCGGTTCAGTAATATATGGTGAGGGACAATATCATGCATTTTATACAGGATATTGTCTAACAGCGGAGTTTCAGCAGACCATATGTCACGCAACAAGCGATGATGGAATAACGTGGACAAAAGATATCGCAAATCCGGTTATTACTCCGATGACAGAGCTTTATGAAAAACTTGATTGGAGAGATCCGTATGTTTTTTATAATGAAGAAGATGAAAATTATTGGATTTTGATTTCAGCGAGAAGACTTGATATGCCGGTTACACGAAGGGGCTGTATAGTGCTGTACCGTTCAAAGAACTTAAAGGATTGGACGTATTATGGACCAATATATTCACCGGGGCATACAAACTGTCCGGAATGTCCGGAAATGTACAAGATGGGAGGTCACTGGTATTTGTCTTACTCAAGATTTTCAGAGTTTGTAAATACAATATACCGTGTATCAGAGTCTCCTTTTGGTCCGTGGAGAAAACCTAAAAAGGATGGTATTGGTGGAAGACGCTTTTATGCTGCTAAGTCAATGCAAAATGATGATGGAAGACGTTTTTATTTTGGATGGGCGCATGATCGTGCAGAGCAGAGTGACAAAGGTGAATGGTATTGGGGTGGAACATTTTGTATTCCACATGAGGTGGTGCCAACCGAAAATGGAGAGTTAAATGTAAAGTTACCATGTGAATATGAGCATATTTTTGATAAAGCTGTTAATTGGAAATATATATCAGTTCTTGGAAATGCAAAGAATTATGGTGAAAAAACTATAACATTGAATGCGTTGGAAAGCTGTTCATATGGATTTTTGAGACATACGGAAGAAAGCTATATGCTGACATGTAAAATAGTACCAAGAGAAACATATGATACGTTTGGTATTCTTTTAAAGTCTGATAAAGAGGCAAGTGGATGTTTATTCCTTGAATTTGATAAAGCAATGCAAAGGGTCTCATTTTTAAATCTTCCGATGGGAGTGGATCCATTTTGGGTACAGTCGTGTCAGGCGGTTCCGCCGGCAACCGAGCCTGGGCCGGATGGGGTGCGTGTCTGTGAGAAAACAATGCAAATTGAAGACGGAAAGGCAATAGACGTAAAGATTATTGTGGATCATGACATGATAGAGGCATTTATTGATGAACAGATAGCGTTCACATATAGAATATATGCCAAACCGGAATTTGAAACCGGTATAATTGCTCAGGATTCAAATGTTGAATTCTATAATTTAAGCATTTCCGGAAAATAATTGCGAATGGGAGAGACATGGATGGAAAAAGAATATGATATAGTTGCGATGGGAGAATTATTAATTGATTTTACACCGGCAGGAGTTTCAGAAACCGGCATGTGTCTTTATGAACGTAATCCGGGAGGGGCACCGGTAAATATGCTTACTGCAGCAGCTAAAGCAGGATTGAGAACAGCCTTTATAGGCAAGGTTGGAAACGACATGCATGGTAAATTCTTAATAGAAGCTGTTGAAAATCAAAATATTAACAGCGATGGTATTATATTGGATGATAATGTATTTACTACACTTGCATTTGTAAATCTTACAAAAGATGGAGAAAGATCATTTGCGTTTGCAAGGAAACCCGGAGCAGATACAATGATAGGGTACAAGGAAGTCGATACGGAATTATTACAGAATACAAAAGTTTTTCATGTGGGTTCACTCTCTCTTACTGATGAACCTGCACGTTCCACAACATTTCAGGCAGTGAAATGTGCAAAAAATGCAGGTGCAGTTATATCATATGACCCTAACTACAGGGCACCTCTTTGGAATGATGAGAAGACTGCTATAGAACGTATGCGTTCAATGCTTCCGTTTGCAGATATGATTAAATTGTCCGATGAAGAAACTGCTTTACTTACGCCATACGAAAATCCGGATGAAGCAGCAGACTATTTATTAGACCATGGAATAAAAATAGTTGCAGTGACACTCGGAAAAGAAGGGGTGTTAATATGTAATAGGAAGGATCATCAAAAGGTAAGTGGTTTTTCAAGTCAAGTAGTAGATACTACAGGGGCAGGAGATTCATTTTGGGGCGGATTTATGTCTCAATTTGTAAAAAGCAAACTTAACCCTGAAGATTGTTCTATTGAAGAATTAAAAAAATTTGCAAGGTATGGAAATGCAGTAGCAAGCCTGTGCATAGAAAAAAAAGGAGGAATATTGTCGATTCCTGAAGAAAAAGAAACTTTTAAACGTTTACAGCTAAGTGTGTGAAAAAACAATCGTAGTGCAAAATAATTGAAAATATACGATTATAGCCTCACTTTCAAATTTAAAAATATAGTAATGAAAAATGCAACATTTCTCTAAGAAATGTTGCATTTTTTTATCTTACAGTTACTATATCGGACATCAATTCTAATACTTTACACCCAATTACAACTTATTTAAAAATTATATTTGCCCTTTATTGGTTGTATCTGCCTTTTTTGACGACCGCTTCCCACAAAAATCCTTGTTCTTAGACGAAAAATGCAACATTTCTTAGAGAATTGTTACATTTTGCATAAGCATGGAAATAGCTTAAATCAAGTGCACGGAGGTATACAGAATGCTTAAATTATCGCTAAAAGAGGGAGAATATGTAAACATCGGAGACAACATCAGAGTGGTTTATGCCGGAGGAAGCGGAAAGAACGGACGTCTCATGATAGATGCTCCAAGAGAGATGAACATCTCAAGGTCAAACAATGATCCGAATCCTGAGAAGAGAAAAGATACATATTATCCGGAGCCAAGGATTTCAGAGGAAGCACAGCATGAAATCAAGAAGATTATCTGGAATGAGAGACAGAAAAAGTCAAAATCAACTAAGTCTGAAACAGATAAGTAAGCATAACACAATAAGTTAATAGGCGGCCGTGGCAGTTGCCACAACCCGGAAAGCCGTTTGTTATAAAGCAACAAAGTGACTGCAAATACTTAAAACAAAGCAGTTACAAAAACCCTCGGGAAAAGGATTTCCAGAGGTCAAACATAATAACCCATTAATATGGGACAAGGAGGATTATATTATGGTAGTACAACACAACATGCAGGCAGCAAATGCCAACAGAATGCTCAACGTAACAACAAGCGCACAGTCAAAGAGCACAGAGAAGCTTTCATCAGGTTACAGAATCAATCGCGCAGCAGATGATGCAGCAGGACTTACAATTTCTGAGAAGATGAGAAAGCAGATCAAGGGACTTGACAGAGCTTCAACAAATGCAGAGGATGGCGTTTCAGCAGTACAGACAGCAGAAGGTGCCCTCACAGAGGTTCATTCAATGCTTCAGCGTATGAATGAGCTTGCAACACAGTCTGCAAACGGAACAAACTCTAACACAGACCGTAAGGCAATTCAGGACGAGATTGACCAGCTTACAACAGAGATTGACCGTGTATCAGAGACAACAAAATTCAATGAGACATATCTCTTAAAGGGTGACGGAGCAGAGAAGGCTCATAATGTAAATGCACATGATGCTGGACTTGCTGGAGTTACGCTTACAGATAAGGGTGATACAGTTGATGTAACATTAAAAGAGCTTAATGCTGGTGATAAGATTAGTATTGCAGGTAAGAATTATACTATTGGTGCATCAGCAGCTGAAGGAGAGGCAATGTTTAAAAATGGACTTGGTCATGATACTCCAGCAGCTGGTGATAAAGCAACTTTGAATGGTGTTGAATACAAGTACTATGCTGCTATAGCAGCAACTGGCGGTAACAAAGGAACTGCAGAAGGATGGTATTCTGTAGACCCTGCTACGTTAGACAATGCAAATAGTGCTGTAACAGCAGAAAAAACAACGGCTAATTTTTATGCCGAAGGAGCAACGACTAAAGTCGGTAATCAGTCATTTACTGTTATGAAGGGGGCTGATGATGGTATAGATGATAACGATTCAAGCATTATCACAGCTGGAAAAGCATATCAGTTACAGACCGCTGAAATAGTAAAAGCAAGCAATATAGGTACAGATACTATAGCAACTGCAGATAAGAATACAGGGGACTTAGCTGACGCAACAAATAAGTTCACTCTCACAAAGGGCAAAGTAAACTACAACGATGCCTTAAGCTTCAACCTCCACGTAGGTGCAGATGCTGACATGACAAACAAGATTGCAGTCAACATCGACTCAATGAACTCTGCAGGTCTTGGAATCAAAGGTATCAAGGCTGATACAGAGCAGGATGCTACATACGCTATTGATGCAATT
>OLVP01001255.1_pt1 | contig 16265 bp, 15 predicted proteins | sample 1673281 | NCBI WGS metagenome assembly OLVP01 (sample SAMEA3178940, study PRJEB25190) | human gut metagenome | biome: human gut; feature: human-associated habitat; material: faeces | place: Austria | collected 2013
TCCTCCGCAAAACGCGGAATTGTATACAGAAGGTTTCCCGTAATGGTGTTCTCCAGCACCAGGTCACTGTTGCTTCCAATCTCAAAGGTAAGGGGGGTGCCGCTGTTCTTTCCCTTTTTGATGATGCGGTCCAACATCTGCTCCCGGTTCACAAACAGTCTGAGATAGGCGCATTTATTATAATTGCACACCAGATAGCAGTACAGGCACATGGCCGTACAGCCGGATGAGGTGTATGGGACCAGATAGTCGGAAACCTTGTGGTTTTCCACGTATTTGTGTGTCTTTCGTATGCCCGCAATCAGATTGCGTTTCATGTGTCCGAACTGGTCATTGGGCCTTTCCTGCATTTCCCGGATGGAATTATGGCTCTCAATGGGAATCCACGGAAGGTCCCCGTATTCCTCCCTGATCTGCCGGCCCAGAGGGTAGTCAAAGATAGCCTGTTCATAGTAAACTGCGTCTAATTTCATGGATGCGCCTTCCTCCTGATGAATTCATGGACAATATGGGACTTGGTTTCAATGTGTTATTTTTACTATTTAATATTCCCCAAATCCATGAAGTTATCAATGACAAAGCCACTATCCTTCCAATGAGTACTTGACTTTTTATTAGCAGGCTTTATAAGGTAATCCGTTTACTCTTCCGAACTTCCCGTATGATACAATAATTCATTTACTGCAACCGATAATGGACCAATATATTCGATTTTTTTGCTCAACCGTGATTTTACCAGATAATCATCCGATATAGACGGATCATATTCTTTACATTTTTTTACAAATCTATTCATCACAGTCTGAGATTCAAACATCTGTCCATACAGGATAACCTTACCAGGAGCAATGATTGTAACTGTATTCATAACAACACGCGCCATCACTTCAAAAATATCATCCAGCACAGCCCACATGCCTTCGTCACCGCATTCAATCCACTGCATAATATTTTCGACATTGATTTTCCCAATATCTCCGCCCACCATCTGATATAAAACGGGCATAGTCCGCTCGGTACATACACTTCGTACTGCCTCTGCTATTGCATGCGTAGTTGCCCTCGTTTCCAGGCAGCCTCTTTTTCCGCATCCACATAACTTCCCATTCTTTTCAATAGTGCAATGACCAATTTCCGCAGTTTTTGAATTCTGGCTGTCATACAAACGGTTCCCTATGATAATCGCTGACCCGACGCCCGGACTCCATTTTACTAAAAGTAAATTTTCCTGTTCCCGACCATTTCCGTAAATCAGTTCAGCCTCAGCAAATGCCTTTACGTTATTTTCAACAATAACCGGAAGATTCAAAAAACCTTTCAAAATATCCCCCACCGAAACGGGTTCTTTCCATATCCGATATGCATGCTGACTGATTCCCAGGTTTCGATTTACTGTGCCCGGAACCGAAACACCCACTCCCAGAACCATCTCTTTTCCAATTCCATGTTCCCACATCAAACTTTTGCTTTCATTTGCAATTTTCTTCAGAAACATTTCCGGATCCATGGTTCCGTCTGTACGCAATTTAGTGATGTAGCATTCTTTTCCCTTCAGGTTACTGATTGCTATACTGGTTTCAACCACTTCAATTCTGACTGACAGAACATAACGATACTGATAATTGATATCAATCAGAACTTTTCTCCGCCCGGCCCGCTTCGCTTCCTCAAGTTCTCCTTTTTCACAAAGAATCCCCTGTGACAACAGGTCCGAACAGATCAGGGTCACGGTAGCCGGTGTCAGACCGAGCTCTGCGGCAATGTCTTTCCGCGACATCGCCCCCCGGTCATTAAGAAGCTTCAATATCGCACTGCGGTTACTTACCTTTACGTTTCCCAGATTTATTCCTATATATCCCAATTCTGTCTGCGCCTTTCAGATTTCAGTATTTGTAACCAGTATAAATGTAAATTTTTTATAAGGCAAGCATAAGTTTTCGTTTTAATAGCGGCAAACCTCGACATTCAGCATATGCGCAAGCTTTTCAAGCTCCGCTGCCACATTGCCGTAAATCACTACGAAATGCGGCTCCCAGCCGTCTTTCACACTGCCATGCACCACGCCCTTTGCATCACTTGCAGTCCGCACAACAATGGAGGTTCCGATGAACTGTTTCGGTTTGTCCAAAGCCGCGCCATCTGCGATGAAGAAACGGAATTTACCGTCCGGCTTGCGTCCGACGCGGAAAACGGTTACTTTCTCACATGCTTCGCAGCCGAAATCCATCGCCGGGCCGATCTTACGGTTCGGATGAACGCCTACCACTGCGCCGGTGTCCTTGCGTGCCAGGTTGCATGCTGCCATACCGCAGTGCCAGAAGGTGATGGTATTCTCCTTCTCATCCATGGAAACCGGATCACCGAAGAAGGTGGAATTGCCGGTCAGTTCCTTACCGATGTACATGGAGAGCGCACCATAAACGTCTGCCTCACAGCTTGCGCAAACGCCTGCCGCATTCAGAAGGGACAGTACGGAGCATACCGGAGTACCGAAATCCGTGAAGAAATCCGGCCAGCAGCGGGAAGATACCGCGCCGATTCCACCCTCGGTCACATAGTCGGTATATGCCTTGTAAAGCTTTGCAAAATCTTTCACATTCTTATCCGGAGTCTTGTCCAGACCAGCCATGCAGCACCCGGCCTTGTCCAGATATTCTGCACACTCCCCGTCGGAATAGCTTTTTGCCTTATTGATCAGCTCTCTTGTCTCGATTGCCTCCAGCGTTACACCGAAGGTACTCATCATTTCGGCGTCCAGTGCACGTCCAAAACCGAAGCCTTGTGGAGTATGGCCGATCGCAGCCATCTTCAGATGATTCAGCTGATATTTTACCTTAGCCGCTCGAACAGCCGCGCCGATCTCTGCAATTACTTCATTCTCCTCCGGAGAACCGAATACATACTCGAATTCGCCGTCCCGGAATGCCTTGATCGCATTTGACGCAGAATACGCGCCGGTCAGAGAGTTCAGTCTCAGACGGCCTCCGTCAATTACCGGCTCTCTCAGCGTCCAAAGAACGATCGGACAGGAGAAGCGTTTCAGCACCTCTCCCGCATACGCCGCATTTGCAAACGTAATATTCTGGAGAACGATCAGATCCGGCTGAACAGTGTCCAGAAATGCAGACAGATCATTCATGGTCAGAAGCATTTTCTCTGGATACACTCCCTCCTCCGTGATGGAAGAAAGCATTTTAATTGATTTTTCGAACTCGATCTGCGCGCTCTCCAGATGGAACGTACCTACACCGATCGGAACATATGCAACCTGAAAACCCATGTGATATACTCCTTTCATTCCTAATTCAGGAATCTGTAATTCGACTGTTTTCTGTCATTATCTTTACCCGATGGTTTCCTGCTCTTTTTTGATTTCCTCCATTTGCGCCTGATTTAATGCCTCAACCTTCTTGTTGATGCGGATCATGGAAATAACCAGAACAACCGTCAGAATCAGGATGACACAGGAAATCGGACGCTTGAAGAAAATCAGATAATCTCTGTCATAGCTCATCATACTGGTTACGAAGTTCATTTCCATGATATCCGCCAGAATCATGCCCAGCATCAGCGGTGTGGAGGAAATATCCAGCAGCACCAGCAGATAGCTGAATATCAGAATGGCAGCGGTCAGAACAAGCTCCTTGGTATTTCCAGTCGCCGCAAACGCACCTGCGAAACAGAAAATGATGATAACCGGAGCCAGATAGGTGTAACGAACCTGAACGATCTTCGCCACCGCGCGGGTCAGGAACAGACCAATCGGGTACAGGAAAATATTTGCTACCAGACATCCCAGGATGATCGAATATGCGATTACGCCCTGTTTAGTAAACATATTCGGGCCCGGCTGGATGCCGTGAAGAATGAATGCACCCAGAAGCAGCGCCGTTACGCCGTCGCCCGGGATACCCAGAGTCAGCAGCGGGATCATAGCGGACCCCACAACCGCGTTGTTACTGGACTCTGCCGCCGCGATACCCTCCAGACTTCCTTTTCCAAAATCCTGTGGACGTTTGGAAGCTCTGCGGCACTCGTTGTAGCACATGAACTGTGCAACACCGCCTCCGACACCCGGCATTGCACCGAGAATAGAAGCGATTGCAGATGATCGGAAACATGCCGGAAGGATGGAAAGCATCTCCCTGCGCGTAATCCCCTGATTGTCAATTTTTGTGACATCATCTAGCTGTCCTTCTGCCAGAACGAAATCTCTCAGCTTTTGAACCACCTGAGTCAATGCGATCAGCGCGATCATGGCCGGAAGCATGTCAATGCCATACTTCAGTGCATCAATGCCAAAGGTAAAACGCATAACGCCGGTTACAGCGTCGGAACCGATTGCCGCCATCAGGATACCCAGCAGACCGGACATAATTCCCTTCGGAAGGCTGTCGCCGCTTACACCTGCGATCAAAGAGATACCGAGGATTGCCATTGAAAAATATTCAACCGATGCAAATCTGGATACCAGCTTTGTAATGAAAGAAGCGCAAACCAACAGCAGGATTGCGGAGAACAGACCGCCGAATACGGATGCAAACAGCGATGTGTCCAGCGCCTTTTTTACTTTACCTTTCTTTGCCAGCGGATAACCGTCAAAGGTTGTCGCAATCGCCGAGTTCGTACCGGGTGTATTTAGAGTAATCGCACTGATGGAACCGCCGTACATACCTCCTACGTATACAGCCAGAAGGGAAATGATCGCTGTATCCGGAGAGGAAAAGGAATAGGTCAGCGGAAGCAGAAGAATAATACCAAGAGTTACGCTCAGTCCCGGAATACATCCAACGATCATACCAAGAACCAGACCGCCAAATATTACAGAAAGGTTTACAACTGTGAATACCTGCGTAACCGCAAGTATAACCTGCTGAAAATCACCCATATCATCAACCTCCAAATCCCGGAATTCCCGGCAGTGAAATATGGAACACATACTTAAACAGGAAGAATATTCCGATTCCTGCTGCCAGTGTGAATATGTAAATGAACGGTTTCCGTTCGCCGCAGTACCACAACATGATCGGGAAGATAATCACTACCCCCGGAATAAATCCGATGTTGATGATCAGTGCCACAAATGCGCAAAGCAGCACAATCAGGAAAATACATGGCTTCTCTTTTGCCCAGTCAAACTCAATCTCTTTTTCTTTCTTGAAGACCAGACTCTCAATCAGCAGAATCACGGAACAAATCAGTGTCCCTGCCAGGCAGATACCCGGGATAATACGCGGGCTCGGCGCGCCTGAGTCAAACATCGGCAGACGTACCTGATCCGGCATTACGAACAGCATAACCGCACCGAATACCCCCATGATAATGCCGGACCAAAGATTCGTTTTAATTTTGAATTTCATCCGAATATATCCTTTCTCCTAATGAACGAAGGCTTCTGGCTGTCCGAAGACAGCCTCGCCGTTTTATTGTCAATCGCTACTCTTTTACTGTCCACTCAGTGTATCAAATGCAGCGACTGCCTTCTCACATGCAGATTCCAGATGTTTCACAGCATCCTCACCATAGATCTCACACTTGTTCAGCATGATCTCGCTGATCCAGTCACTGTACTCAGCATCTGCCCATACATCCTTGGAAATCTGGACGATCTCATCGAGCCATGCCTGATCTGCGCCGGTGCGGACTGCCACGAAGCCGCCTGCTGCAAGAATGGAACCGGTGTAATCCTTGGAAGCATCAAGTTCCGGAGCCTTTGCATCGCCTGCGATACCCGGAACCGGAATGTCGCCGTTCGGGCCTTTGAATCCTTCGAATGCACTCTCAGAGAATGCAAGGATCGGAATCATGGTGCCTGCCTCTACATCTTCCAAGCTGCCTGAGTAGTTCCTACGAATACATCAACCTCGCCATCCGTCAGACCTTTCTTCTGAGCTGCGCCCCCATCATAAGGAACTACCATTACCTTACCGCCCTCCTGAGCGATCAGGGAACCTAAAGCCAGATGCGGATCAGACAGCGGATTACCGCCAGACATCTTAATGCCGCCCTCTTTCGCCTTTGCAAGAATGCTCTCCAGAGTCTGAGCCGGAGTGGTGTACATAATCCAGGTTCTGTCGTCTACGGTTGCTACCGGGTAGATATCTGCACGGTCAAAGTCAACAACTTCGGTGTTATATTTCCTGCCCAGGTCATGACGATACGCAACGCCGTAACCGTAAACAAGGATTTCTCTTGTCGAAGCATCCTGATCAGTATAATAGTTTGCTGCTGCAAAACCGTCACCGCCAGTCATATTTTCTACAATGAAGTTATATTCCGGATGTGTTTTTCCTGCTACCAGCGCATACTTTCTTGCGATTACATCTGCGGTTCCTCCTACACCGTAAGGGCAGATAATCTTGATGGTTTCTGCCCCGGAGTTTGAGGGAGCTGCAGCAGCGGTCTCAGCAGAAGCTGCTGCAGCGGTAGTTGATGCCGTGCTGCCTGAGCTGCCCCCGCAGCCAGCCAGAGACATTGCAGTGGTAATCGCCAGTGCCAGTGCCAAAACTTTCTTTTTCATAATGTAAAGCCCTCCTGAAAATAATAATTATTTAGTTTTATACGATAAGCTCGGCCGTAAAGCGGCCGGGAACTTATTTTGGAGATAACACGATTCCTTTTTGCGTCCTTTGCCTTTTCGCCATTCGTCATTTCATCAACAAGGATGCACCGGAAATCAGCAGGAGAATGTAAGTAATCACCATAAACAGTTTCTGACTCATGATCGCATACAGCTTTCCCCCGATAAACATGCCGGCGAGCATAAACGGAACGCTGATCAGCTGTATGCTTACCAGATGCAGATCCCAAAGCCCCGCCCGGATATCATCAAACAGAATCAGGGAATTCAGAAAAATCCATATGGTTGAAATAGTTGCTCGGAAGCTGACTTTATCACGGACTTTTCGTGTCAGGTAACCGATTAAAAGCGGTCCTCCCGAAACGAAAATCCCGTGGATAATACCGGCAGCAGCCAGCAGAAGGTAAAGAAGAGGGGTATCATGTGTCTGAATCAAGACATCCTTCTGCTGCTGCGTACTGCCAGGTATCTGCAACTGTTTTGCCAGTCCCTGGATTGATAATAATATAACAAATATACCAAGAATCCGGTAAAGCATCTGTTCCCTACCAGCCAACATTCCCCGAATAAGAATGCCTCCGATAATTCCTGCCGCCATCACCACAACGATCTTTTTCAGTTCTTTCCAATTCACGCTGTCATGAAAGCCCACGAACACGTATATTCCCGACAGCAGTCCCAGCACATTCAGTACCGGCTTCGCTGTCGCATATCCGACCAGCATCAGACCGAACGGCATTGCGAGAATCGTTCCCGCAAATCCGGTGATTCCGTGAATAATATTCGACAGAAATATCACCAGATAGAAACAGACTAAATTCATCATAGTTTTTTACTTCCCGTATTTTTCACGAATCGATTCAAACAGCTTTGCCCATACGGAATCCTTCCGGTATAATACCGGTGTATCTCCCATCGGAGCCGCCACGCTGTAATCGCCCTGTCCGTACTCTGCGCCGGTCCACAAATGAACCCACTCACCTTCCGGAAGGTATACCGGCCATTCTGCCTGTCCGGACTGATACACCGGAGCCACCACCATGTCGCTGCCCAGCATGTACTGATACTGGATGTCGTAGCAGCGCAGATCCTGCTCGTAATGCAGGAACATCGGACGCTGCACCGGAACACCCTTTGCCGCATTTTCCGCCACCAGAGTTTTGATGTACGGAGCCAGCATGGTGTAAACGTCAACCAGACGCGCCAGCTGTTTCATGCAGTCCTCGTCATCGTAATACTGGAAATTCTCGTTCGGGCGGTTGCACTCGTGGGTTCTCATCACCGGAGTGAATGCCGCCATCTCCGCCCAGCAAAGGAACAGTTCCTTCGTGCGGGTATTGCCGAACAGAGAAGTATAACCGCCGATATCGCTGTGTGACAGACCGCAGCCGATCATGCCCGCACTCAGTGCCGCACAAATTACGGTTGCAAGACCGTCATGGATGGTAAAGTCAACAGACTGGTCTCCTGCCCAGAGAAGCGTACAGTGCTTCTGGCTTCCCGTCGCGCCGGCACGCATGAAGTAGACAACCTCGCCCAGCTTTCCGGTCTCAGCCAGCGCGTCATAGTTGCACTGTGCCCATAAGGCCGGCCAGTGATTATGCTCGATCATTGCGGATTTTCCGCTGTGAAGAACGATATCGTCTGTCGGAAGGTACTCGCCGAAGTCTGCCATCCATCCATCAATTCCGATATCCAGACTGTGTTTTTTGATGACCTCGTCCTTGAACCACTGGTATGCTTCCGGATTCGTCAGATCCACCACTGCGCAGTAGAACTCGCCGAAATCCACCAGATATTCGGTTCCATCGCTCTTCTTTGCAAATGCGCCCTTTTTCAGACCTTCTTTGTAAAGCTCACCGTCTTTTACCAGGTACGGATTGACATAGCCGAGGAATTTGATTCCGCGTTTGTGCAGCTCTTCAATATGCTTCGGCAGCTCCGGATACATTTCCTCATGGAAATGCCAGTCCCATTGAAGACGTTTGCCGAAGGATGTGACGCGCTTGCCGCTCCAGTCCTGACACCAGACCCCGGAAACCTTGATTCTGTTTTCCAGAGTTTTTTCCATCAGCCCGAAGGAACGCTCGTTTCCGCCCTGTACGCCCATGATCAGACCGTTGTAGACCCATTCCGGAAGCTCCGGCTGACGTCCGAAAAATGCACTCTCCTTTTCCAGCAGTTCCAGAAAGCTGCCTGCCGCCTCGATGCGGATCGAAGCAGGAACCTCCCAGATCTGCAGCTCGTGAAAATCCGGATTGCGGAAATCAAAGTCCGCGTATGCGGTAGAATCCACATGGAGATAATAATGCTCGGAAGATACAAAGGTCGGCTGCGGGTAATTAGTATTGTAATAATCTCCGCCTGCTCCGCCGTTTTCCACATCGGAACGCCAGGTTACGTAAGTTGTTTTGTCACGTCCCACACCCGGCTCAGAAGTCCAGAGCGGGAAATGTCTTCCGCGCAGATTGAAGTAGGACATCTGCTCTCCACAGCCATAGCAGTGCTCGGTTTCCTTCGCATCGACGCGGAACCAGAAGCGGTTGATCGCAGGATTTACATTTGTAAAGGAAAGCCAAGCCAGATCACCATCCAGACGCCGCCAAAGTCAATCTCCGCTCCATTCTCATCCACTTTTACCACCGATGCTGCCAGCGGACGGCGCTCGATCACATAATCCTCAATCTTAAAGTTGCCCCGGTACATATCTACGTTTTCCTGTCCGCAGCCCACGTAAATCACCGGTTTTCCGATTTTCTGTGACAGAATGGTCTTATTACCGTTCACCAGCGACCAATCTGTGCCGTTATGTACAAGTTTCATAGGGATATCCTCAATATTTCAGTTCTTTGTTCTCGCCCAGAAGCCCCGGAAATGCGCCCTGTCTGATCAGAGGTTCTCTCTCCGGATGAGCGATTACCCATTTGTTCCTTTGCAAAAGCAGACGGTTCTCCGGCTCCAGCTGATCCGGCTTCGCAGTCAGCGGAGTATTGGTTCCTTTCGGAAGGAGCACGATACCCTTAAATCCCTCGTCCGTCACGCGGCATGGGGAAAGGTGCAGGGTGGTCTGATACATCTCGATGGCGGTGCCCTTTTCCACAAAGAATACACGGGCATCCTCCACACGGTAGGTATTGTTCCTGATCTCCCAGCTGTGGCCCAGTGCCAGCATGAAATCCGTCACTGCAATGTTGAGCTCGCTGCCCTTGTGATATTCAAAACCGTTGTAGGTGGTGTTGCGTCCGTTGCAGTAGCCGATTTCTACTTCCATGCCGCCGTACAGACCGTTCTCCACCTGCGCTTTGACCGGATCTGCCTCCAGTCCCGGCTCGGAGGCATGGTAAATATTTCCGCTCTCCGGGATTTCCGTGCTGCTCTCCATGTATGAAATCAGACCGGAAAAATCATAACCGGTTACAATGCGGCCAAACGGTGCGAACTCCGGATCCTTTACGGAACGGATCTTCACATCATTTACTTCATTCAGATGCTTTAACATAGAAACTCCGCCTTTCTCTAATAGCCTCTAACCAGTTTGAAGGTTGATCTCCAGTCATCCTTGCCGATGCCCATCTCCATACCCTTCTGGTAAACCTTCTGAACGTTTGCCTCTCCCGGCATGTCAAGTCCGCACTCTTTTGCAAGGTTCATGCAGATATTTACGTCCTTTGCAGCATTTTCAAATGAGAATGCAGTAGTGTAATCCTCTGCTGCCAGCTTCGCTGCCTGGCCGTCCAGATAGAAGTTCTGTCCGCCGCCATAGGAGATTGCGGTTGCATAATCCGGAATGGAGATTCCGTTTTTCTGTGCAAGAGCCAGAGTCTCGTTTACGCCATTCTGAATCTGGGTAACCAGCGCATTATGGCAGATCTTCATAACAAGTCCTTTGCCGTTTCCGCCCATACGAATCACGTTCTCGCCCATGTAGAGCAGAATTGGACGCATTTTCTCGCACACATCCTCATCGCCGCCCATATAGATGCCGAGCTTTCCTGCGACTGCAGCCGGTTTGGATTTTACAACCGGCGCGTCCATGAACTGAGCGCCGGTTTTCTTTACCATCCCGGAAATATCAACGGATACGCTCGGATCAATGGTGCTCATGTCGATACAGATCTTGGATTCATTCAGTACTCCAAGGATCGCAGTATACACGGACCGGGAATGCTCTGATTTCGGAACCATGGAAATGATGACGTCTGATTTCTCAGCCAGCTCCACACTGTCTGCACAGGCAGCCGCGCCTTTGGATGCAAGCAGCTCAACCTTTTCTTTTACAAAGTCAAATACATAAACCGTGTCATCATGCTTTTTAACAATATTTTCGCACATGGACTCGCCCATGATGCCCAGACCGATAAATCCGATTTTCATGATGTTTTCTCCTTATCCTTGACCAGACGCCCCATCGGGACGCGCAACAATTCTTCTTACTCGGTGATGGTGTTGTCCCACGCATTGATAAAAGTCTCAAGACCCTGATGGGTGTATGCGTGTTTCATGGCATCCTGATATACTGCCAGACCAGTGGTTACGATGTCAGCACCTGCTACCGCACAGTCAACGATCTGCTTCGGAGTGCGGATGGCAGCGCAGATGATCTCAGTCTTGCCGTAGAAACCATAGTTCTTGTAAATCTCGACAATGTTCTTTATATATTCTTTGCAGTCCTCGCCGTTTGCCTCTTTCCAGCCGATGAACGGAGAAACGAACAGGGAACCGTTCTTTGCCGCGAAAATAGCCTGTGCCGGGGAGAATACCAGAGTCACGTTGGTGCGGATGCCCATCTGTTCCAGCTTTCTTGCAGCGGTAACGCCCGCCTCGGTACACGGAATCTTGATTGCAAAGTTCGGGCTGAGCGCAGCAACCTTCTTTGCCATCTCGATCATCTCATCTGCATCATCCAGATGCGGATTAATCTCTACGGATACCGGGAATCGATCGATACCTTCCAGCCCTTCTTCCTTGATCCAGTTCGCAATGTCGGTGATCGCGATCATGAACGGCTTGCCGCTCAGCATAATGTGGCGAGGGTTTGTAGTTACACCGTCGATGCCAAATGTTTTGTAAGCGTACTGAATCTCATCCAGTTTTGCGCTGTCCAGAAAATACTTCATTTCTGTTTCCTCCTTTTAATTGATTTAATTATTTAATTATTAAAAATACAAGGTAAATTAATATTTATTAGATATTTTTCTTTATTTGCGTTTTTACTATCATTATAATATAGCAATTATGCATATATGTCAATCACTTTTTTTCATTTATACAATAGTTTTTTAATCATTTTAATCAATTATTCTATTCCCTTACATTCCTGTAAAATTCTTCTGTCAGACCACTGCTTTCTGCAGCTCTTTTTAAATTTTGAAAAACTGACTGTTTAAACAATCGGGTAGGAGGTAGATAATTATTTTATCTACCGACCTCCCACACCACCGTACGTACCGTCCGGTATACGGCGGTTCCTTAGTTTTCACATATTTTCAAATAGAACTCTGTGAATGTTGGATAACCCCATTCGCGGAGTTTTGCATTATTCAAAGCAAACTGTACCATTCTGTTACTACTACAGTTCCAAACCCCTTGTCGCATATTTGCGTGCCATTGTATAAAGTTTTCATCCATTCCGAGTTCTTTCAATTTTCGGTATTTTGTTTTGATTTTCTTCCACTATTTCCAATAAATCGCTCTTATTCTATGGCGTAGCCATTCATCATTACTTTGTAACTGTCTTTTCATATCCGCCATTCCAAAGTAATTTACCCATCCTCTCATAAACTGCGTTAGTTTCCATGCCCGATATTCGTTTCCCCATCCATTACTTCTGTCAGTAAGCTCTCTGATTTTATTCTTCATCTTCTCCACCGATTTTGGGTGTACCCGAAATCTGCATTTACCCTTGTATCTATAGAAACTATAGCCAAGATACTTGACTTTGCTGATATGTGCCACGCCCGTTTTGATTCGGTTTACTTTGAGAAATAGTTTCCCCTCAATGTATGGCACTATGTTGTTTAAGGTTCTTTCTGCACTTTTTCTGCTTTTACAGAAAATCATACAATCATCTGCATAGCGGACAAATCTGTGTCCTCTGCGTGTGAGTTCCTTATCCAATTCATTCAGCATTATATTACTTAAGAGTGGGCTTAGCGGTCCACCCTATGCAAAGCAGAAGACTATGCAAAGAATGTACTGTTTTTCCTTATAAATAAAAGATTCTCTCAGATTTTACTTTGCATAGTATTCTACTTATAGCAATTACAACTCGGACAGCCACGCCATCAGGTCACTGTTTTCGCTCCAGTCCGGCAGATTGGAATCTACCAGTTCCGGATAAGCGTTCTCCAGGGCTTTTCGCTTTAGTTCCGTATCGGCCCTTGCGTAGATTTCTGTGGTCTTGATATCGCTGTGGCCCAGAAAGTCACGGATATAGATCAGGTTTACACCTGCCTGCAGCAGATGGACCGCCTTGGAATGGCGCAGCATATGGCACTTTACCTTTTCCGGTACTTTGTCAGATATTTCGTGTGCCATGACGGCGTATTTGTTGATGACATAGGCAACCCCTTCCTTCGTCAGCCTGTTGTGCTGTTTATTCGTAAAAAGCGGGTAACTGGCCTTATGTGCCAGATCCAGCCTGTTTTCGGAGATATATGTTTCCACGAGCGCAGCCGTATTCTTCATGATGGGGACCCGCCGTGTTTTGTTGCCCTTTCCGGTAAGGATCAGCACAGGGCTGTTTCCTGGAATGAAATCCCTGACAGAAAGGTCGATGAGCTCCTGGACCCTAGCGCCGCTGTCATACATCAGGCTCATCAGAGCAAGGTCCCGCCGTCCATGAGCTGTATATTTATCCGGCTGCTCCAGCAGAAGCCTGATCCCTTCCGGGGACAGGTGCTCCACTACTGCCTGCCGTTTCTTCTTTACTGGGATGGCCAGCACTTTCTGGTAGTGGTACAGGGATTCCGGTGATTCGGACTGGGCATACCGAAAAAAAGAATGGATCGCTGTCAGCCGCAGGTTCCTTGTAGAGACTGAACTTTTCCGTTCTGTTTCCAGCCAGTTTAAGAACCGCTCGACCAGATCGGAAGAAAGCCTCTTCATGGTGATCTTTTCCACCGGGAGTGATTCCTCTTTTTCGCAGAAAAGAAGGAGGAGCTTAAAGGTATCCCTGTAGGATTTTATCGTGTTCCTGCTGACATTCTTCTGGACAGGGAGATAGTCAGACAGGAAAGCTGTAAGGTGCATGGAGAAATCAGTCGGCTTCACAGGCGGTTCCCTCCATTTCCGGGATGATGTCCTTATAGCACTTTTCCAGCTTCACCCGGATATCAGGAAAAACGTCTGCCGTCCATCTGAGGTAATACGCTGTTTCATGAAAGGTCTGGTGTCCTAGGTAAGTGCGCATCATAGGGATCAATACCATGAGGTCCCGGTCCTGCTGTGCCCACTGTTTCAGACGGTAAATGCAGTAGGCGTGCCGGAAATCGTGGACTCTGGGGCCGTCCCCGGTATGGGAGATGCCGGCCTTCCAGAGAAAGCGCCTGAAGTTTTTATAGATATTCCCCAGTGTCATCGGCTTTCCGCCGTAACCTGGGAAAAAATATCCTGAAGGCTCTGGAAAAGGATGGACCTGTCCGGCATACCTGCGTAGTCTCAAGGTCATGGATTCCGGCATCGGGACCAGGCGGCTGTTATGGTTCTTTGAATCACGGACCGTCAGTATCCCCTGATGCAGGTCAACGTCCCGTACCGTGAGCAGCCGGGCTTCCGAACATCGTAGCCCGCAGGAAAGGAGCAACCTGAAGAACTCCGGCATCACCAGATGCCTGTAAGGGACTTCCGGGCACAGGCGGCACTTATCTGTTTCTGCAAAGAAACGCCTGAGTTCATCCGGGGTATAAATATGCGGCACATACTGCTGGCCGGCAGTATAATAATTCCTTGGAAGTATCCATGCGCTGGTCCCAATGCTGTCCAGGTACTTTGAAAACTGGCGTACCACCGAGGCCCGTGAACAATGGTTTGCGGTCGATTCGTGCATTGTTCTGGAGCACCAGCCGGTCACAGCCTCCCTGGAAAGGGTAGCCGCATCCGGATATTTTGCCGCAAGGTAGCTGTCAAAACGCTTTAGTATGCCAGGCTCTGTGTTGTATTTGTATCCGACAGACCGTTTGAGGGAGATGAAGTCTTCCATTTCTTTCCGGAAAGGGCCTGTAAAAGTGGGTTCAGCCAAGACGGATCACCTCCTCAAAGTCCAGGGGGCATTCCGCCAGCCGTTCCATATCCACCTTGAGATACACGGCGGTGGAATTCGTGTCCAGGTGTCCGATGATATCGGAGATGACCGGGAGAGGGGTGTCCTTCTCCAAAAGGACGCTTGCCATGGTATGGCGGAGGCTGTGCATCCCCCGGTGTTTACCGCGCATGGGGATATGGGCTTTTACCATATATGCCCTGATCAGCTGGTCCAGATGGTCCCCTTCTGCAAAGGGAAGGAACGGGGCCGTATGACGGACAAAGATACGGCTGCTGTCAACCTTCGGCCTCCCGTATTTCAGGTAATCGATTACTGCCCAGCCCACATCCGGGACAAGCGGCAGTTCTATGGGCTGTCCTGTCTTCGACTGGGTAAAGCAGAGTTTTTTCTCCGTCCAGTTGAAGTTTTCAAAGCACAGGTTTTTGATGTCTGTGCAGCGCAGCCCCAGACGGCACGCAATCAGGATGATGGCATAGTCGCGCTTGCCTTTCGGGCTTCCCCCGGTCAATGGCCCTGACCAGCTGTTTCAGTTCTTCCTGGGTCCAGACCGAAGGGATGGCAGTCTGCTTCCTGACTTTCACCATGGGCATTTTTGCCGCAAGGTCATCCGGCATGATCCCTTCCTGGTTCAGAAAACGGAAAAAGGCACGCAGGGAACAAATATGCTGCTCCACTGTTTTGTAGGAAAAACCTGCCAGTGTCCTGATATAGGCATTGACCGTATCCAGAGTGACTGCTGTGAAATCATCCATCCCCTGTGCGGCCAGATAATCCATCAGATAAGAGGACTGCTTCACATAATGCTCCGTAGTCACCTGGGAATAGCCTTTTTTCTCACAGGAACTCCGGAACCGGCTGCGGATATCCACAAAAAACGGGGTTGTCAGTATTTCCTTATGCTTGAGATAACGCCGCAGCACCGCATGGTGGAGCTGGAAATCCCCAACCATACGGACTACACGGATTTCCTGTGTTTCTGCCTGCGGCAGTGTCCTTGAGAAATCTTCCTGCGTGATCCCGAAGAACTCTTTCAGGAAATCCATGCCAAGCTGTTCCGTGTAATAGCATTCACCCCTGTCTTCCGCATAGGCCATCAGCTGGTTCCAACGCCGGCGGTAAAATGTCATGCTCCCTTTGGTATAACCAAGCCGGAGCAGTTCTTGTTCCAGTCCTGAGATTAGGTCTGGTAAGTATGTTTTGTCCATAAAGGCACCTCCGATATGATATTTTCGAGAATAGCTCTCATAAATATCTTCGGAGACTATGCAAAGCAGCGCAAGAAAAAATGGCTTGAAACAGGGATTCCATGGATTTACTTTGCATAGTTACTTGCTTTGCATAGGGAGGCTTATGCTAAGCTTTGCATAGGCCTCCCTGCGGCACGCCCTCGGTCGTTGCGTGAAATCCTCCGTCCTCCATTAC
>OLVP01001260.1_pt1 | contig 16207 bp, 23 predicted proteins | sample 1673281 | NCBI WGS metagenome assembly OLVP01 (sample SAMEA3178940, study PRJEB25190) | human gut metagenome | biome: human gut; feature: human-associated habitat; material: faeces | place: Austria | collected 2013
CAAAACCACATCGCTTTGCGAAATCTGTAAACCATTTTGTCAAGGCGTCCGGATGGATCGGCGCACCTTCTTCGTTAGTAAATATTCTTCGATCCTTATCGCTCCATCTATCGCCGCATAATTCACGCTGTGTGTTCTGCCATGCTTGATACTCTTCCAAAAGCATAAATGCTGTACGGGACAGCTTGAGGGGGCGGGAAGACGTTTTATTCTTAGGGGTGTCAACATAGATCCCTGTACCTGCTACATATCCAGACGTTTGTGCTATGGAAATTGTTTCGCTGTCGAAGTCTATATCCGTCCATCGAAGCCCCAACAATTCCCCGCGGCGAAGCCCGGAAAGCAAGTCAAATGTAATGGGGGCACGGTATTTAATCGGCTCATTCTGTAACAGAGTTAACAACTTACGTGCATCAGCTTCGTCCAAATGGACCGCTTCGGCCGGTTTTAGCTTTGGAAGTTCTGCATTTGTAGCAGGATTGAAGGGAATGTATCCCCATTTCACAGCCTTTGAAAGAATAGACGATATAAGCCGGTGATATCCTCGGACGGTATTAGCATTAAGAAAAGTACCTTTTGAAAGCTCGGTGAAAAGATCGGAACGCGGTACATTCAAGGCCTTAGAAATCGCGGTGGCGGTGTTTGCGTTAACACTTTCTCCGTTTAAGGCGGATCGGACAGACTGCGCGCAGATTCCGGAAGACGCAGTAATTTCAACGCCTGTAATTTTTTTCTTTTTCAACAGAGTGCGTAAATCAACTTTTGCCTTAAATTTGGTATCCTTTCTTATGCCCTCTTCCTGAAGATTTGCATAGAAGGCGTTCAAATGGCCTGTTTTGAGATCTCTCAATTTGATATGCCCTATTGCTTGGTTGATCGTATCGAATCGCTTTTCGTATTCTGTCCATGTTTTTAGCTTGAGCTGCTTCTTGGCGTATTCATTAAGCCATTTATCCGCGAAGGCTTGAAAGCGAATCGTGTTATCTTGCAAAGTGCCGGCATTTACGGAATCTTCGAAGCGAAGAGCCTCAATTTGAAGCTGTTTTTCTATTTTCTTAGGTGTCATTCCGGCCGTCGGTGTCCAAGTCATAGACTTTTTTCGCTGCTTGCCGTCCGTCCCATATCCGTTTGAAACGCGGATCAAGTAGGAAACTTTCCCGTTTTTCCCTTTACGTTCTACGATTTGAGCCATTTTAGTCCCTCCATTGAACTACTGCAAAGGCTATACTAAAATAGCTTTGCAGCTTAGATTGTCGAATTGCCTATTCTGCATCTTCAGCCGCTCCGGTGTGCCGCCACTGGGGCAGTTTTTTATTTTACTGTGGAGTCATCCCGGTTTTTATATTCTTCCATCAATAGCCAACAGTAGCGGGCGCATATCGCTTGAAAAAAACCATCGTTGAATATACCCAAGTCCTCAGGTTTTGGATTGGGCAAAAGATCTTTTGCAGCGGATTCTATACGTTTATTTACATATTCGCCTACACTATCTCCAGTTGTGCCGACAAGTTTATATGTTTCCATCAGCTTTAAGAATTGCCAAAAGGTATTGCTTTCGAGAATAGAACTAAGGGCTTTCCAATAGCCGCCAGCATTCTTTTTCAGATTTTCAGCAGCTTTTTCACTTATAGAGATTTGCTCTACAATATCTACATTTTTGTGCCTCTTACAACTGTAATCCATTGATAAATAACCAAGATCGCAATCGAATATTTCACATAGATTCTTGAGATCCCAAACTGTAGGGCCGACCCCTTTCCCTTTTTCCCAGTTTGAAAGGGTTTGCCTTGATACGCCTATTTTCTCCGCAATAGCACTTTGGGAAAGCTTCTTTTCCTCTCTCTCATGTTGTATTCTCTCCCCAATTTGCTGCAAAGATATGTTATTCATTTTAACAACTCCAAACGATATAAAATATAAATGTTATAAAAATGTTATTTACAATAACATTATATGGTGAGACAATACAGTTGTCAATATTAAACAATATCAAACGGAATTAAGCAAAACGAAAGGGTGAATCTGATGAGCGACAGCAGCGCGCGCGTTCGGACAATCAAAGAAGCTGTTAAGTATTTCAAAGAGATGGACCCGAATACGGCATTACGAGAAACGGCTTTGCGTCGTCTTATAAAGAGAGGAGATATTCCAGCGGTCTGGGTTGGAAGAAAGCAACTCGTGTCTATTGAATCAATCGAGGAATTTCTATCCGGTCCATCCAGAGAAAGCCAGCCCATAGACTGTGAACAGCCGCGGGGAGTTATTCGCCGCGTAGCAGAATGAGGAAGGCTTATGGCTGGGAAAGCATTTCTTTTGTACTGGGATTGGTTTGACGCAATGGAACAAATGCAAGCCGAAGATCGAGAACGGTGGATGTTATTATCAGCCTTAGTCCAATACGCCCGGACCGGTGAATATCCAAATCTGACGGAGCCGCTGAAATTTGCGTTCAACCTTATGCGTGGACAAATCGAGAGGGACAACGAAAAATATCAACAACGATGTGAAGTAAATAGGAAAAATGGCCAAAAAGGAGGACGGCCACCAAGTAAAGACAACCCGTTCAAAGAATTCGAGGAGGATTAACTGATTATTATGAACAAACAGCTTGAAGAACTGAACGCTTTATATGAAGAGCACACTTCCGCCCGTTCAACATATCAAAATGCCGCCGCTGCTCTGATCGCAGTTGTTGGTAAGATCGAGTTAAGGCAGGCGGAAACATGCGCAAAAATTGAACATGAGTTAGAAAACCTTGATGCTGAAGAAAAGCGACTTAATGAGGCCGCAAAAGACAGCGCACGAGGCCGCGCCCGCGCTCTTATCTATGGAGATGTTGCGCCCGAACAGGATAAAGGAATTTCTGCGCGTTTATCTGAAATTAGCGAAGAACGCGCAGCCCTTGAATACCTCAAACAATGCCGAGAAGTAACAGAAAGCGAGCGGGAGGAGTACGTAGCGGCACTTTGCGAAGCAGAAGCGGCAGCAAATGAAAGCCGTGCTGCTTCGAATACTTGGCTTAGCGCATTGAAAGCCGTTGTAGATGCACTAAACACCGAGCAGAATAATTTCTTGTCTATTCCTCGGCCGTTTGGAACATTAGAGGATGCACGACAGCGGTTTGATAGTCTGGACCAGTCCCCAAACGAAGAAGCAACGAATGAATATAATACACCTTATGGAGTGCTAAAAGGAGGGCGCAAGATATGAGCAAAATTTTAAGTGGCGCACAGCAGGCACGCAACAGAATGATTGAACGGCAAACAGAAAATACCAAGAACTATGTCACACCTGAAAAAGCATATGAGGTTTTAACGAACGAACCAGAAGTCTGCGGTAGAGGCTCGCGCACGGATGATAGCGCGAATGGAAAAGAGGGAGTTGGATAAAGGCGCCGACCGGTCAAAGAGTCACGCAAGGCGATCCCCCCACACCGATAGCCGAGAGGATCGTCTTCTGTCTGCTGCTCGACGAGACATAGCGGAAGCTATCGGAAGTCGAAAGGCCCAAAGACGTAGGGAATCGAGTTCAGCTCAAGACGCGCGGGCAGCCATGATCGAGCGAATGTGCAAGTAACATAAATGATTGCGGCGCGCGGCCTTATAAAGCTGTGCGCCTTTTGCATACTGGAGTTTTGCTATGAATACAAAGCGGGAAAAATTCTGTATAGAGTACGCAGCAAGTGGGAATGCAACACAATCGGCTATTGCGGCCGGATACAGCACAAAGACGGCACGCAGCCAAGGCCAACGACTGTTGACTTTTGTTGACGTGCAAGAAAGAATTAAAGAGCTTTCCCGCGGTATGGGGAAGGAAATTACAGATGTTGAGACAGTTAGAAAATTTTGGAGTACCGTGCTAAAAGATACTTCTGTAAAACCATCCGACCGCCTGAAAGCGTCAGAGTTACTCGCCAAAAGTTATGGTATGTTCATTTGTCCTGAAGCCTCGGGATCTGTATCAGAAGCCAAAGAAGCGGGAGACATAGTAATTTATTTGCCTGATGATAAGAGAAATGGTGAATAAAATGAGCAATGAAGAATTGGCACTGAAAGTTAAGAACGGAGAGCAGGGCGCAATGCTTGAGTTGTGGAAAGAGGTGCATAGATTTGTTGAAATGCAAGCGCGGAAAAGATCCCGCTCGCCTATGTGCAGCGCACCTTTTGATGATCTTGTGCAAGCTGGTTTTCTTGCAGTCGTTGAGGCAGCCCAAAAATACGAGCAGGGAAAAGGTTACGGCTTTCTTACCGTCCTTAACTTCTGTCTGCGTAAATATTTTGCAAAAGAGGATGGGATTTACGGAAGCAAAAGAGATGCATTAAAATATGCGAGCAGTTTAGACATCGTAATCGAGTTAGAAGAAAGCAGCGGAAGTGCATTAGTTGATTTTGTAGAGGACGAAAGCGCATTGTCCGGCTTTATAAATGCAGAGTAAAGAGAGTTTATTTCTTACTGCCGCCGTCTGATCAATGCTGCTTTAGAATCCCTTAGCGACCAGCAGGCGAAAGCAGTGCTGTTATATTATTATGGTGGCCTTTCGATGGAAGATGTAGCAAAGGAATGCAATCTATCATCAGGCGCCGCAGTCGAAGCTGTAATATTTCGAGCACGTTATAAGCTGTTACGCGGAAAGTATTCGGTTTTAATGCACGAATGTCTTGAAGAATTTGAGGACTTCCACAATTACACTTATGCCGCGCAGTCAAGCGGGATTGGTAGATACAGGAATACGGGAATGAGTTCGACAGAAGCAGCAATGTTTATAGGGGTGTGATTTTATGGAAAAGATAAATACCGAAACATACAACATGGATCAAGTACGCGAGGCGGCGGAATATCTCCGGAAATTGACTTTAGCTGATGAGCAATCGAAAAAAAGGCGCATGGAATATATTCGCGCACTTGCATATATGGCACGTGAAAACCCAAAGGCGCGCCATGTCATAGAAAGTAAACTTGTCTTTGTGGAACGATTTTTGCCGTATGAATCAAAAACATTTCGATCTTTTTTTCTCGATGGAAGCAAGCGAAAAAGCGGACGAAAAGTAAGTAAAGAACTTTGTATGGATCCTACCACCGTATTCAACCATATAAAAAAAGTTCTGGAATGTATGCTTGTTGTCATGTTTGGCAGCGATGCAATTTTCACAATATCAGGAGAAGACCACAAAAAAATGCGAGAGGGATCTCAATGACAAAAAGGAGTTATCCGCTGGATAACTCCTTTTTGTTTTCTGATACCCCATATTTGTGACCGATAGAGCAAAATTTTAAGTGAAAAGTTGCTTATTCATTGAATACGCGAGAAAGGTCTATATAGCAACCGTCCAAGACGTTTACCTTGAGCACATCCGATTCACTGCCCAGCGCGGTGGCTGTATAGTGTCCGCCCTCAAGTATAAAGACCTGCACGCTTTTCTCGGACGGATTGACGATCCAGTATTCCCGCACCCCTGCACGCTGGTACAGGTTGAACTTGGTCAACCGGTCATTGCGAACGCTGGAAGGCGAAAGGATCTCTATTACCAAGTCCGGCGCGCCTTTGCACCCTTTAGCATCCAGCTTATCACGGTCGCATACTACGGATAAATCCGGCTCCACGACCGTATCCACACTTGATGCATCATCATTCGGTTTCTCGAACAGCCGGACAGCGAACGGCGCAGCGTATACACGGCACTTCTTACCCTCAAGATAATTTGCGATTTGCCGGAATAGCTCGCCGCTGATTTCCTGATGTGCGCGGGAGGGTGGTGACATCATGACTGGCGCGCCCTCGATCAATTCTATGTGCTCCTGTTCGTCCCACGTCATATAGTCTGCATAAGTGTAATGCTTTTCCTGCGGCAATGGCATACTATTCGCCCTCCTTGTAGGTATTATCCCTCATTATCGCTTCGTCTATAGCGCGGTTGATAAATCCGTTCACGCTTTCCCCTCGATCTGATGCGTGGGCTTGCAGCTCTGCCTTGCGGCCTTTGGGAAGCGTCAGGTTTACTCGATCATAATTAGCTTTCATATATTTGTTTGTCGCCCGCTGTTGTGCTTTACTGGCTGGCATAGATAAATGCACCTCCTCCATTGTGCCACAATTTTATCACAAAAATCTATCTGTGCATATATATAATATTACTATATCTACACAGATATATTTGTGCATTATTTGAATTGATATATCTGCGCAGATATACTATAATATAATCACAGCAAGGGAAGAGAGCCGAGGGAACGACCACCCGACCAAGAGCCGTACCGCGTACCTGTGAGCGAGAGCAATAGACACGCAAGCGGGCGGCTGGCACAACTCCCCGAGACAGGTTGCAGGCAGCCCATTACCTGCCGCACGCGGTTTGCTCCGATAACGGCCGCCGGGACAGCCCACCGAAACGGGCGTGAGAATTCGCTGTATTGAATTTTATCATGCAGGCATAAAGAGAAAAACACGTTGAGCAGGTAAAAATCAAACAGCGGCCATTCTGGGCGAAATACGAAGGAGGTATCTACCATGAGCCGAACAGAGTTAAACCACAAGGTCAAGGAGCTGCGCGAACTGCGCCACATGGCGGAAGAGATCGCCGCCGAGATCGAGACTATCACCGACACGATCAAGCGGGAAATGACCGCGCAGGGCGTGGAAATGATTGCCGGGGACGACTGGAAGGCAACCTGGAAGCCGATGCAGTCCACCCACTTTGACAGCAAGGCGTTTAAGGTCGCGTTTCCCGACCTTTACGAGCAGTTCACCCGCTCGACCGAAATACGCCGTTTTGTGCTGGCATGAGAAAAGCCCCTTTCTTTTGCCGGAAAGAAAGGGGCCTTGCTCAAATATACATCAACACTCAAAGAACGAGTAATACTGTTTTTATAATATCACAAAATATACCTGTATACAAAGCCAGAACAACAATAACCTGATGCTGCAACGTATCAGACTGTACAAGATCCAACAGATGACCCGCCTGTTTTTCGTCCAAGTAAAGCACTTCCTTATGGCCCACTTTTGGCGGTTGAATACGTTCACATGGATTATACGGGATCATCTGCCATTTCACTGCAGTTGCTAATATAGATGAAAGAACGGCATGATGCTTACGGATGGTAGATGGATCAAGCTTTTGCTTTTCATCTGAAACAGCAAATACCTCCGTAAGCGGCTTATTGAGCACAGTGCAGATCTTTTCTGCAGATTGGAGACAAACAGGCCGGTCGTTACAGGCCTCACGAAGTGTTCTAACCGAAATATGCGCAGACTTTGCAAACGATTCCATCGTGCAACCCTTTGATCGGAGCATTTGCTTTAAGTCAAAACATTTATTTTTTGAAAGAGATACCGCACGCTGCGCCACGCCTTCTTCAGCGAGACTATGATATAGGGAAATGATTTGTTTCGGGCGGAGTTTGTCCAAACGAACATTTCCAATTATCCGATTCAGTCGATTAATAATTTGGCGATAGCTGTTAACCGTGGTAGGGCGAAGTTGCAGTTCCGCATAATCATGAAGCCACTGTTCCGAAAAGTCAGAAAAACGGATATTTCCGTCTAATACCTGACCTAACTGCACTTGTTCTTCAAACAACACCGCCTGCCGGTTAACTTCTTTTTGGATCTGTTTCTTGGTCATACCATCAGGCGGGGTCCATGTCATCGTGTGACGGATCTGCTTGCCGGACAGGTCGTAGCCGCTGGAAACTGTGATTTTGTAGCTTGTTCCGCGCTTTTGGATGGTTGCCATAGCTTGTAACATCACCTCGTTTTCCATGTGTCTAATTCCGACAAAACTTCAGACTCAGATATTTTTCCGGCTCGATAGGCCTGTTCGAGCCGCTTTTTTTCTTGCACAAATTGGTTAAATTTCTGTACATATTCAGTTTGTTTCGGATGCCGTTCCTTCTGGTTCCTCAATCGGTTATATATCCTTTTCATTTCATTTTTTATCTTATTTTTTTTAATCTTATTTTGTGCACATACACTGGGACCGATATCTCGGCAGGTTTTTTTCCCTTTATAAATACGGGAGCAGTAACCAATATTGTTGTTCTCAATCGGAACAAAATACCGTCCGCAGAGTTTGCACTCTTTGATTGCATATTGATTATCAATAATCATTTCGAGCATATCCGCCAAAAAAGTACTGAGATGGGATGTGACGATTGTTTTGCAATGCAAAGAAGAAAAATTATTGGTAAACTGCTGAAAAGCAACCTCAAATTGCTCAATATCTCCTGACTCATATGCTTGATACAATAGTTGCCTTTCCGTATTTGCGTCACCAGTCATTTTGGGAATATAAGAGCGAGGATCCATGATTTGATAGCGGCGACGGAAGGCTGCAAAATGGCCGGGTGCGCCATAAACCGCCGGTTGCTTCATATATGCCAGGCAATAATTTTGAATGAGGATATAATCAAGCCACTTATCCGTATATCTACGGATAAGATTGGATCTCTCCTCATCATATGGCAGCACCTGATAGTCTACTGCCTCCTGTTCAACTAAAAAAGCTTCGATTTCTTCATCCACCAAGAGCAGACTGGCAAAGGGATCGAATTTGTCTTTCAATCTATTTGGATGAGAAGTGCGGTCATTTCCATACAGCTTTGACATTTTGAGGAGCAAATCAACAAACTCACGGATGAATTTGTCGAAGTCAATAGATAAAAAATCGCAAAACAATATAAATGGAGCTTGCTTAGCAAAAGGGATTTTTAAGCGAAAAGCGCTCCAGCCCTCACCTTCTCCGGGCATACCAAAGTCCTTATCGTCCGGAAAAGGTGCATTTAGACCACATAGCGGGATAGAGTAATCATCGATCAGTGAATGTATCAATGCTGTTTCAGAAAACTGACTCGGCGGAAGAAAATCATATTGTGTTATATCTGCACAATGGTCATTATTTGTGTATTCATCAGTCAGAAGAGTAAAGCATTCGCCTTGCGTCTCGGATTTCTTTTCTGTATCAACATACGCTACATATCGATACGATGGAGCATTAATTAATCTATCATCAATTTCCATGTAATCATCTCCTATGTACCTATAATAAATCATTATTCAAGTGTTGTCAATAAATTTATTTTGAAACAAAAAAGATACAAACAACTTGAATCGAAATATATAAAAACATTGATGAAATAATGTTATTTCGCGAATTTATTTTTGAATTAAATGCTGATACAATGGTTGCATAAAATGATTCGAATGAGAGATGGTGTGATATGAAATTACGATATGCTGAGGATGCAGTTGCAGAAATTAGAAAAATTGATCCTGAAAGCGCACTTAGCGCAAGAACGATTCGGCTGCTGGCCAAACAAGGAGAAATTCCCTCCGTCGCTGCAGGCAACGGCCGCCGGAGATTAATCGATGTAGATGTGTTAGTCGATTATCTATCCGATCCAACTAAATATTGCAATAAAAGGCAAAAATAATGGCACAAAAAAATAAAAAGGTTCCATTTCCCCCTTGGTTCTCAAAGAATTCAAACGGAATCGAAAAAAGATATATACGTCTTGGCACAACCATGATCCATTCCGACGCATGGCGTGATTTGTCGGGACCCGCATGCAAATTGATGGCAGCTATGATGCTCGAAGCAGGAGGAAAACAGCGCTTTCAGTTTCCATGCAACATTGCGGTCAAGTATGGTTTCAGTAAAAGCGGTTTTTGGCGTTACCGCGATCAATTAATCGCTAATGGTTTCATTGAGGTGGTTGCAAATAATAAACTTCAGCGGCGAAATAACGTGTACGGATTCTGCTGCGACTGGAAAGATTTTCGGATCAAGAAGTAAAAGCAACGAGGTCAGATTTTGGCCTCGTTGCTTTTTGGCTTATATAGTTGCCGACTTTTCCGCCGCTTCTGCCTCTGATATGCTAGAAACTGAATAGGTGATTTTCACCACATACTGCTCATTATTGATATGAGTCTCTAAGGTATAGTCCACACCGGCTGTCAACCCATCAAAGCTATAACCTTCCTTGCCGACACGGTCCGCAGCCAGAGAGGGATAGTAATACTCGCTGATCTCGCTGTCTGCCTGTTGCCCGTCCAGCCGGACTTCGGTCTGACCGATGCGGATGGCACTCCGGATGATCTCCGTCTGCCGTTCAGTTTCCTGCTCCGCCCACTTGCGGTTAACGATGGTGACCCGGCCGCCGGGCTGCGCACTGAGACGGTAATCTGCACTGGTGTATCCATCAAAAGTGTAGCCGCTCTGATTCATATCACTGCAGGCGAGCTTGATCTCCTCGTCCGTGTATCCGGTGACCTGATATTCATAGTGCTGCATCTGTGCGTTCTGGATCGCCTGCTGCAAAACCAGCGCAACCTCGGCGGCACGGCTGCTGAGTTCCTCCTGTACCTGTGCTTCACGGCGTTCCATTTCATGTACCACATCATTGCGCAGGATCTCAAAATACCAGCGGCCATCAGGGGCTTGCGCGAAACGGTTCAGTTCATAATCCGGATAGCCTTCCTCCAGCACGGCATAAAATTTCGTCCGCGCTGTGTTCAGCTCTTCCCTGGTATATTTCCCGATGGGGAAATAGATGTAGCTGCGCCAGTCGTCTGCTGTAAGCGTTTCCGCGGCTCGCAGTGCTTCTTCGGTTGCATACGGAAATCCCGACATCGCCTGTTTGCAGTAGATGATGATCTCCGCTGTGACCGCTTCTTCACGGGCTTCCTCTTCCGCCTTTTCGATGGCTTCCTGCTCATCCTCGGGCGAAAGGATGGTCGCGTTGTCGTATTTGGTGCTTGTGCAGGTGTGGGAAGCCTCCGAGCTTACATGATCGCGGGACATGGCTTTGTCGCTCTTGAGAAAGTATTTGTACCGCACATAGCCCTCGCGGTCGGGCGTTGGGTCGTCCCAGGTGACGTCTACATGATACCACTCGCCGTCGATCTGGATGATATTCCAGGCATGATACCCGTTGGTCGTCATACCGGTGACATATTCGCAGGGGATACCGACCTGATCCATCAGACGCTCATAAGCCAGCGCATAACCGGCGCAAACCGAAGTGCGGTTGACCAGCGCGCCATAAGCAGTATATGAGATGCGGGGCATACCACCGGAATAGTACCGCATATCATATTCGTTATTGAGCGCCAGATAGTCATGCAGCGCCTTGGCGATTTCGTAGTCGCTCATGCCATCCGTCACACAGGAGGCAATGGCGCTGTCCACTGCGGCCTGTTCTTCGGCATCCTGCCTGCGTTTTTCGGTAGCGCCTTCCGGGGTGTATTGGTAGCCTACCACCAAAATGGTGTTGTCATCATCATCGTGTGTCGCCCAGATCGAGAAGATATAGTACGGATTATCGCCGCGGAAATCTGCTATATCGGCAGTCATCTCTATCGCATGCGAAGTCGAAATGTTGTAAGCGCCGAGGTTTATCCGCTTTTCCATGCTGCGCAGACCGTTGATGATGGCGGCGGTCGCGCCCTCAATATCCGGCTCACCGGGCATCTGCTGGATCTCTTCCTCGGTCAGATCCTGTTCCGGCGGCAGAGGTTCTTCCGGCAATACAGGTTCTTCGGGAATTTCTATCACGGGTACATCCGGTGCATCATCGGACGCACGATAGAGGAACGTCACGATCTGTGCGCGGGTGCAGATCTCATCCGGAGAGAAAGCAGTCGCGGACGTGCCTGCTGTGATGCTCTGCGCAACCGCCCAGCAAACCGCATCCCGGTAATAGGCGTCTGTAGTCACATCGGCAAACAAGGTGCTGCCACTTGTGGAGGGATTGTCTGCATCATGGTACAGGAAAGTCACTACCTGCGCCCGCGTGACCGGTGCATCGGGTTCAAAGGCATTGGGGCTTGTCCCGCTGGTGATGTTGTTTGTTACTGCCCATTGCACAGCTTCATTATAATAGGAGCTGGCCGAAACGTCTGCAAAGGGGTTGCTTCCAGTTGCATCCGGCTGGCCGTTTGCCCGCCAGAGGAAGGTCACTGCCTGTGCCCGGGTACAGGTTTTGTCCGGGGAGAATTCCATGCCGCTGGTGCCTGAGGTAATCCCGTTTGCAACCGCCCAGTCTACGGCATCCCCGTAGTAAGTACCCTGTGGAACATCGGTGAACCCGGCCGCCAGTGCAGAGACCAGCAGCAGGGAAGCGAGCATGGATGCGCTGAGTACGAGTGAAAAAATCTTGTTTGTCATAGTCTTCATATCGAAATCCTCCTCTTCATTCAGAGTACATGACGGAACACATCAAAATTCGTGCTGTCGTGTGGCGGGCAGTAGACGGCGAACCGGATTTCGCGGAAATACCCGTCAAACTCCGGAAAAATGTTCCGATAAGCCTGTGCGATAATGTTCGGGTCGTTTTGAAATGCGCCGCATCCAAACGCACCGAGCACCAGACAGTCCACGTTGTTTGCCGCCGCAACGGACAGGATCTTACGTGCGCGCTGCCGGTGCAGGTCAAGCAGCTCATTATTGGAAACCTTTATCGCTCTGCCTTCCCCGGGATTCATCCGGTTATACGGCTTTTCCCGCAAGTTGGGCGCTGCACAGCAGATCACATCCACGGCTTGCCACCTGGTTTCTGGCAAGCGTTTAGGTGAATCGGTGTCTGTTTTAATGATCTTAATGTCCGGAACGTAGATGCAGGCGTCCGTGTAGCGCACGTCCTGTTGTTCCTTGTGGAACCGGTAATACTTCCGGTCCAGCTCAGGCGTGGTGAGGCAGGGATAGAGCGTCGAGCACCGGCACAGGGCTTCCTCCTGCGCGCTGCTGCCCCGGGTGACACCGCCGCCGGGATTGGTCGCTGATGCAAAATTCAGTACCGCTGCACGGCTCCCCGGATAGCGGATCAGGAGATCCTGCGCTGCCTCGAACGTCCGCTGCGGGGTGACGGTGACTTTGGTCTTGCTGCGGTTGCTGCTCTCCGGCAGATCAGGTATCTGCTGCGCCGGATAGAGGACGGTGTGCGCGATGCTGTTCTGCACAGCACCGGAAAGCGCCGGTTCGCGCTCGATCCAGTTCATCGTGTCCTCGAATACGGCGATATTCTGTTCTTTTCTGTTCATGTGGGATGCACTCCTGTTCATTCAGTAGTTTCGGTTTATATTGTGGCGGCATTTGAAGAACGCGATGTTAATCCTCGTTTTCCGATTCAGCAGCCCTGCGCCGTTCCGCTTCCTCTGCGAGAGCCGTTTCATACCACTGCAGCAGGTCGTCCTGTGTCCATATCTTCCCGGCAATGGCATCCTGTATCATCGGCTCGGGGATGCGGGCCGCGTTGCAGACAGCAAACAGTTCTTCTCTGCTCTGGGCTATACCGAGAACATTCTGCAGCATGTCGGTGTATACATCGATTCCTGCGTAGCCTTTTATAAATTCCTGGGAATAGCCTTCCATGATATAGTCGATCCGGCTGGATGAATATTGCTGCGCGTACTGTTCGTACTTGGAAGAATAGCTTCCTTTAAGGGAGTATCTGGCGTCGCTCAGCCAACACCAGACGAAATCCTCATGCAGCATCCGGTCCAGCAGGCTGTCCGGCTCAGGCTGTATCTTCATACCAGCCATGTGGTCGAGCAGTTGTTGGATCTCAGATGGTGCATTGCGGGTGGTAATGCTTCGGCTGAAAGAGAGGATATGGATCTGCCAGCAGCTGTCCATGAGCCTTGTTTCTGAATCGCCCACAGCCATAGGGACGATGCGGCAGTAAGACTGCCCGAGGCCTGTAATATCGGTATCGCTGATCACAATGGAACAGGTTGGATCAGAAACCCCCGTTGATAAGCGCAGTTCATCCACCAGATGTTTCGGGTCGAACAGGTTTGCGCTGAGAGAGACCAGCATCTTGCCTCTCAATCGGACATACAGGTCTGCGAATGGATAACAGAAATTCCACGGCATTTCTTTAGGCCAGCAAGGTAGTTGCACTGTCTTATCCAGCAGGGCACTGAGGAAATGCTCCAGAAGCGGTTTGTTGGAAAGAATACGCGGGAGATGTTCCAGATGGATATGTTTAGCAATCATTTCGCGTTCCTCTTTACTGTTGCTGGCGCCAGCGCATTGCCATCTCAACGGCACGGCTGACAAGGCTGTCATTGACGATCGTGCAGCCGCTGTCATCTGGCTCGATGCCCTGCAGCAGGGCCAGACAGAGCCGATCATGTTCCTGCCGTAACTGGAGAAGGTCAGATCCGAGCTCTAGACGCAGCTTGCCGGCGTTTTCCTTGTATTTCTGAAAGAGTAAATAATCTGCTTCCGACATTTTGACATGGATTTTCATATCGCATCCTCCTTTGAATGGATAGGCTGTTTGATTTGTATTCATGTGAGAGTGTGACTACGGTTCACGGAACCAAAGTTCCGGATGCTTGGTTAGGTTGATCCCGTAACAGGATACCTCCGGCGGTGCCTGCTGATAAGATGCAGTGGGACTTTCACTGTGGCACCCCTCCAATATGGATCGTCTGGATGCCAGGGATGTCATACAAAGACAGCTGCACACCGGTCATGACGTGCCAACCTGGACGAAGCTGGGCCACAGGCACATTTGGAATGCCTTTGGGATGCGGGGGCGGTACAGGCTTGGGTTTGTTTTTACGCATTTTAGATTCCTCCTTTGTTTGTCCGGATAAATGGATACAAACAAAAATACCGTGCAGGTTTAATTCCCTACACGGTATTTGCTGGAGGATGGTACGGCCAATACGCACCGAAGGAAAAGCTGCCCTGAATCTTGCCAAAACGGCGAAAAAAGGGTATACTTATCCCAGCGGTGCGGATTTGATCCGTTGTGTAGGTGGATGTGTCACCTGCGCAGGTGCTTGAGGGTTGCCGCCCTCAGGCACTGCCGTTATTTTTGTTTTCTGTCTATATTATACTACCGAACAAATGTTCTGTCAATTATAATATGAAGAAATGTGCGAATATTTTGCTTAAAACAGAAAAATTCATAACTTTTTAACGAATAAAAATGAAATCAGGTATTGACAAACCGAACCGAAAACAGTAAAAAAGGTGGTTCTATATAACGCTTCAAAGAGTGCATACAGTATACACAGGGGGATTACTCCGTGCTTACGTGTATGCAGCGCCCCCTCGATGGCATCCTGATGGAGGGGGCGCACAGTACATGCAGAGAGGTGTGTAGCTGTGTAGAATCACTCCATGTTTACATGTGTGCAGCCAACCACTTTTGGCACCGTTCAATGGACATCATCGCCTATTTGGTGCCATGTACGTTAAGGGGTGATCCGGGCAGTGCTCCGGCAGCAATTTCGTAACTGTGCTGCGCTGATTGGAGACGGTACTGTACGAATCGGACAGCCTGTTTCCGCAGTTCCGGATGAACCGCAAAGATGTCAGAGTCAAACAACTCGGCTTGCTCGATTGCTTCTAAAAAATGAAACGAATTCATAACATTTCCTCCTTGGTGATAAAATAAAAAAGTGCGCAAATACCCCTTTGATCATGAGGTATTGCGCACTTTATTTTTTAATTATGCATTGATTATTGCATGGTTTGGGAATCAATGCAAACCATTTTTACACTTTTTCGTGTGAGACGCAGGAGGGGTGAGACGACCAGATACCACCACATCAATCCACCTTGTTAGCCTGCGCCGGGGTTCTTATGAACCTCTGCCTTGCTATACCCTTTCGAGAGCCATCAGCATTTCTACCACCACCATCCTTTTGAGGGTTGACTTCTTTAGTTAATCTTTCTTCCCCTAGGCGTGCGGTTTTATGATACATGACTTGATATCACAATATGCCCTGTGAGGCATGACAGCCCGTTTGCCATAGATCGGTGCATGCAGGACATTCTGTGAAAAATCACACAAAAAGTGAATTCCTATCACCTCGTACCCCTTCTCCCAAAAGCATCCCAAAGCATTGCATCCACCCCAGCAAGCTGTTATCCTGTACTCAGAAAGAACAGCCGGCTGAAACCAAAAGAGAGAAAGGGTGTGAAATACTACCGCTGTGCGGCTTCGTACAGCAGTACCCCCGGGGCGGAGGACCCCGAAAAAAGATGAGAAAAGGGTGAAAAATACGCTATGATGCAGAAAATTCAAAAATTCGGCGGCGCGATGTTTACCCCGGTTCTGCTGTTCGCATTTGCGGGCATCGTGGTCGGCGTCGGCACACTGTTCACGACCGAGGCCATCATGGGCGATCTGGCCAAACCGGATAGCCTGTTCTACCAGTGCTGGAACGTGATCCTGCAAGGCGGCTGGA
>OLVP01001262.1_pt1 | contig 16188 bp, 18 predicted proteins | sample 1673281 | NCBI WGS metagenome assembly OLVP01 (sample SAMEA3178940, study PRJEB25190) | human gut metagenome | biome: human gut; feature: human-associated habitat; material: faeces | place: Austria | collected 2013
CGTACCGGTATTGATCCGCAAGATGGAATTTCTTGAAAACTGGACTTACATTTATGCCGGTGTCGGAGGAGCTGCCCTTCTGGTCGTTGCACTCTTCGCAGCTACCTCAGGCGGAGCAAAATTAAGTTTTAATCTTGGTCCTGTAAGCATCCAGCCTTCAGAATTTGTCAAGATCCTGTTCGTATTTTATGTTGCATCCAGCCTGAAAAAATCGATTGAATTTAAGAATGTTGTAGTGACGACTGCCGTTGCCGCAGCCCACGTACTGATCCTGGTCATCTCCACCGATCTTGGAGCAGCACTGATCTACTTTGTAGTCTATCTGATCATGCTTTATGTTGCCACAAGGCAGCCGCTCTATGCAGTCGCAGGTGTGGGAGCCGGTTGTGGTGCCGCCGTCATAGGGTATCACATTTTCTCCCATATCAAGGTACGTGTTGCCGCATGGCAGGATCCTTTTGCCACTTACAGCAATGGCGGATACCAGATCGCACAGTCGCTTTTTGCAATCGGTTCGGGAGGATGGTTTGGTACAGGACTTTTCAAAGGGCAGCCGGATACGATTCCGGTAGCGGAGACGGATCTGATCTTTTCTGCGATCACGGAGGAAATAGGGATGATCTTTTCTCTCTGTCTGATTCTGATCTGCGTGAGTTGTTATGTGATGTTTTTAAATATTGCGATGGAACTGCGGAATCAGTTTTATAAACTGGTTGCACTTGGACTCGGTACCTGCTATATCTTCCAGGTATTTCTGCAGATCGGCGGTGTCACAAAATTCATTCCACTGACAGGCGTTACCCTGCCATTTGTAAGCTATGGCGGAAGTTCTCTTCTGAGTACCATGATCATGTTCGGTATCATTCAGGGGCTATATATCGTCAGGGAAGATGAAGAGGCCGAACGGGAAGAAAAACGCCGAAAAAAACTACAGCATGAGAAGAACGCAAAAAGAAGAGAAAGGGAATTAAAAGATGGTTCGGGAAGAAAGACCAAGAAAAAATCAACAACATCAGATAAACCGAGATTCGAGGAAGTCCCAAGGCAGAGAACGCCAAAAAAAGCAAGGTCGCACAACCAACAAAGAGTTCGCTAGAGTCACTTACTTTTTTGTTATCCTTTTTATTGCTCTTATGGGATATCTCGTATATTTCTCCATCGTCAGGGCAAAACTGGTTGTGAACAGTCCCTATAACCAGCGTCAGGATGCTTATGCACAGAGTGTAATCCGTGGAAAGCTGGTCGACAAAAATGGAAATACTCTGGCTGAAACCGTTGTTGATGAGGATGGAAATGAATCCAGGAATTATCCATACGGGGAGTTATTTGCCCATGTCATCGGATACAGTAATGACAAGCTTGGAAAGACAGGTCTTGAATCTGTCGAAAATTTTGAACTGCTCACCTCCAATGCTTTCTTTATCGAAAAACTGAAAAATGAATTCAGTGAGACGAAGAATATGGGCGATACAGTCGTTACGACACTGGATGCTGATCTTCAGCAGGCTGCTTATCAGGCATTAGGCGAAAATAAAGGAGCCGTTGTTGTCATGGAGGCAGCTACCGGAAAGATCCTCGCAATGGTATCAAAGCCTGCTTACGATCCAAATAATATCGTTGCTGCCTGGTCTGATTTAAATTCGGACGATACGAACAGTCCGCTTCTGAATCGTGCAACGCAGGGATCTTATGCTCCCGGATCTACTTTTAAAGTAGTTACGGCACTGTCTTATATCCGTCAGAATGCTTCATACCGCGATTATACTTATGACTGTAACGGAGAGATCACAGAGGGAGATATTACCATTCATTGCTTTGGAGGTCACGCACATGGACAGGAAGATCTGAGAAGTTCCTTTGCAAACTCCTGCAATGCATCTTTTGCAAATATAGGATTACAGTTAGATATCTCACAATATAAAAAGACTGCGGAAGATATGCTTTTCAACAAAGCACTGCCGGGAGAGCTGAATACCTCCAAAAGTTCTTTTGCACTTGATTCCTCTTCCGGTTCAGGAGAAATCATGATGACTGCAATGGGACAGGGAAAGACGACCGTCAGTCCTTACCACATGGCTCTGATCGCAGAGGCAGTCGCCAATGGGGGAACCGTTATGCAGCCTTATCTTGTGGAATATGTAACCAACTATACAGGAACTCAGATCCGCAAAAATGTTCCGAAAAGCTACAAAAAAGTAATGACTTCCGATGAAGCCGCACAGTTGAAAGAATATATGTCTGCTGTAGTAGAAGAGGGAACTGGTTCTGTACTCCGTGGCAGAAGTTATACCGTTGCCGGAAAGACCGGAACTGCTGAATACAGTATGTCCGATGGAGAGAAAACCCATTCCTGGTTTATGGGATTTACCAATGTAGATAACCCCGAACTCGTCATCAGTGTGATTACCGAAGGTTCTGACGGAAGTTCCAGTGGTAAGGCAGTATCGATTGCAGGAGAGATTTTAGATTCTTATTATAATTAGAATTAGCAGGAGGGCGGCAGGTATGCAGATTACTTTTTACTGTCATTTATATATGAACGAAAATCTGAAAAAGAAAGAAGCAAAAATTAAAAAGAAGCTGTCAGCCAATAAACTCCAACCCTCCATTTACGTTATTGCTTTTTCTCAGAGTCCTCAAAATCAACTGGATTTTTTTCCTTCCCTGCTCTTAAAGCAGCGCATTTACGAGGACACCCCTTTATTTGTGGTCGGACTGGCTGACGGATATGACAGTGCTTTGGAGCTGATCCGGCAGATTACGGAGGAAGTTTTCACCGCTACCCAAAGTGTTGATATCCGACATTATATCCTGCAGAAGCACAAGGAATCCATAAAAGAAAACCGGAGGTGCCAATGATACATATTTTCCTTTTGATCTTAAAAATACTTGGCATGATCCTGTTAGGCATTTTAGCTCTTCTTTTGCTTGTGATATTGCTTGTGCTGTTCAATCCTTTTTCTTACCGGGCAGAGGGGACATCTGATGGATCTGTCGATTCCGCACAGGCAAAAGCAGTTTTTCACTGGCTCTTTCATCTGATCTCAGGAACAGTTTCATATAAAGAGAGCAGATTTCACTGGCATATCCGTCTTGCGTGGAAACACTTCGGGAATGATATTCCAGCCCCCACTTCTTCTCACCAGGAAGAAGAAAGCAGTGAGAATACCGTTCCTTCCTCTTTGCATCACAAAGAGGATCGTACTGACGATATCATTCCCGACACATTTCACCAGGAAAGGAAGAGTCGTGATACTATCGTTCCCGACGCTCCTCACCAAACAGAGAAGAAACGCATCAGCAGTTCTCCTTATCAACAACGGACTCAAGCTGATTCAGAGTCAAAAAGCCGGATAGAGCGGTGGTGGGAAAAAGTCAGGGCAATAGCAGAAAAGATAAAATGTACATTTGCCCGGTTCTGTGATAAGATAAGAGCATTAAGAAAGAAAAAAGAAAAGCTGACAGCATTCCTGACCTGTGAACCACATAAAAAGTGTTTTTCAAAAGTTATTTGCGAGGGGAAGAAATTTCTTTTCAGAATCCGTCCAAAGAAATTTTTACTGAAAATACGCTTTGGATTTGAAGATCCTTCCGTCACCGGATATGTTCTTGCAGGACTGAGTATGGTATATCCCCTGATTGGAGAACATACAGACATTACTCCTGACTTTGAGAACAAAGTATTACAGGGAAAGTTATCTGCCCGTGGAAAGCTCAGGATCATTCATCTCGCAGTTCTGATACTGAAGCTCCTGGCAGATAAGAATGTCCGGATCACTTATCAGCATTTTAAAAAGATCAAATTATAAATTTAAGGAGGACGCAATTATGGCAGGCTCAAATAGTTTTAAAGAAACCGTAGAATCTCTTTTTCATGGAATGGACAGTGTGATCACTTCAAAGACTGTCGTAGGAGAGGCAATCCACATCAATGGAACGATCATTCTCCCTTTGATGGATGTTTCTTTTGGAATTGGTGCCGGTTCGTTTAATGCAGACAAAAAAGAAAAAGGAATGGGTGGAATTGGTGGAAAAATGACTCCAAGTGCTGTTATTGTCATTCAGGACGGTAAGACAAAGCTTGTAAATATTAAGAATCAGGACACTGTCACAAAACTTCTTGATATGGTTCCGGATGTGATTGATCGGTTTACTTCCAAAGATGAAAAGCTCTCTGAAGACCATGTCGCTGATATTCTTGATTCGGCAGATGAATCATCCCATAGATGAATCATCTCATATGTCTGGAAACTGAAAGCTCCTGTCATTTTGACAGGAGTTTTTTCATATATTAAATCAACCGACTTTTGAAAGCAGTAATTCTATTTTGAAAAGACTGGTTGGTTTCGCATTATTCTGGCTCTCGGTCGGCATGGTGATCATGATGTTCCTTTCTGATATTTTCTGGGGAACAGTACTGGTGATCATGTGCCTGATCCTTGCTTATTGTCTTTTTTGCAAATGAAAAAGAGCTGTATCTCAATCACTCAAGATACAACTCTTTATTCCGTGTCATTCTTAATCATCAATTCTAATGAAATGTCCTGCAATTAAGCACGCTCAACGCGTCCTGACTTCAGGCAGGATGTACATACATACATTTTCTGGGATCCGCCTTCTGTCTTAACTCTTACAGACTTAACATTTGATTTCCACATTTTTGGTGATTTTCTATGAGAGTGACTTACATTGTTTCCAAAATGAGCACCCTTTTCACAAATAGCACATTTAGCCATGACTGCACCTCCTAACAATCTGAACTGGTCATTTAGACTCATAACAATGATATTCTAACAGAACCCAACCACAAATGCAAGTATTTTTTTAAAAAATCAAAACTGTATTGTAAAACGTCAGAACAGATAGTATAATAAGTTTGTTATTTATGGTAAAAACCAATAGAACTGGAGGTAATAAATGATGAAGGGTAGTATGAGCACAGATCTTGGTATCATTACTGTTAGTCCTGATGTCATTGCGAAGTATGCCGGATCTGTAGCGATCGAATGCTTTGGTATCGTAGGTATGGCTGCTGTCAATGTAAAAGATGGGCTGGTGCATCTTTTAAAAAGAGAAAGTCTCACGAGAGGAATTAAAGTCGGAATTTCTGATGAGAATATTCTCACCCTGAATTTTCATGTGATCGTTTCATACGGTGTGAACATTCTTTCCGTTTCGGACAACCTTATGAGCAATGTTAAATATAAGGTAGAAGAGTTTACCGGCATGAAAGTTGGTAAGATCAACATCTTTGTAGAAGGTGTTAGAGTGATAGATTAAGGAGGATATATCGTGGCAGTTAAGACGATAAATACAGAGATGCTTCAGAAGATGTTCCTTGCAGGTGCAGCCAATCTTGAAGCAAAGAAGGAGATCATCAACGAACTGAACGTATTTCCTGTTCCAGACGGAGATACAGGTACAAATATGACGCTGACGATCATGTCAGCAGCAAAAGAAGTAAAGGCTTTAGAGAATCCGAATATGCTTGCCATTGCAAAAGCAATTTCATCCGGATCACTGAGAGGTGCCCGCGGAAATTCGGGTGTCATCCTTTCCCAGCTTCTTCGCGGATTCACAAAAGAGATCCGTGAACATGATGAGATTGATACATCCATTCTCGCAAGAGCATGTGAACGTGCGACAGCCACTGCATATAAGGCAGTTATGAAGCCGAAAGAGGGAACGATCCTTACGGTTGCAAAGGGAGCTTCCCAGAAAGCAGCAGAACTCGCTGAGACGACAGACGATCTGGATACTTTCATTTCAGAGGTAATCGCTTATGCCCAGGAGGTTCTTTCCAAGACTCCTGAGATGCTGCCGGTGTGGTTGATTCCGGTGGTCAGGGACTTCTTGAGGTACTGCATGGTGCATACGATGCTTTCCTCGGAAAAGAGATTGATTATTCTGCGATCGAAGCCACTTCCGGAACTACAATGGTAAAACCAGGACAGCAGGCTGAGACAGATATTAAATTTGGATACTGCACAGAGTTTATCATTATGCTTGAGAAGGAGTTCACTTCAAAAGATGAAGCTGAATTCAAGGCATATCTTGAGTCTATCGGCGATTCTATCGTATGCGTGGCAGATGACGATGTCGTTAAGATCCATGTTCATACGAACGATCCGGGACTTGCCATCCAGAAAGCACTTACATTTGGACAGCTTTCCCGTATGAAGATCGACAATATGCGGGAAGAGCATCAGGAAAAGCTGATCAAGGACGCTGAAAAAGTTGCAGCACAGCAGGCTGAAAATAAAAAGAAAGAGCCACGTAAACCGGTTGGATTTATCACCGTATCCATCGGTGACGGTATGAACGATATTTTCAAAGAGCTTGGAGTTGACTATATTATTGAAGGTGGTCAGACAATGAATCCGAGTACCGAAGATATGCTGACAGCGATTGACCATGTGAATGCAGATCATATCTTTATTCTGCCGAACAATAAAAATATCATCCTTGCTGCAAATCAGGCTCAGTCCCTGACAGAAGATAAGGATATTATCGTAATTCCAACCAAGACAGTACCACAGGGAATTACTGCCATCATCAATTATATGCCGGAAGCTGATGTTGATACGAATATCGATGCTATGAATGAAGGCATTAAAGCTGTTAAGACAGGACAGGTAACCTATGCAGTCCGCGATACACGAATCGATGATAAAGAGATCCATGAGGGAGATATCATGGGAATCGGTGATGCCGGAATCCTTGCTGTCGGACAGTCTGTCGAAGAGACCACAAAAGAGATGCTTGCTGATCTTGTTGATGAAGATACAGAACTGATCAGCCTTTACTATGGTCAGGATGTTCTGGCTGAAGATGCAGAACGTTTTTCAGCAGAAATCGAGGAGCTTTATCCTGATGTAGACGTAGATGTTCATTCTGGCGGACAGCCGATCTATTATTACGTTCTGTCTGTTGAATAAATTTTGTCAGATCAGGCAGTTTTTGCCTGTATTATATCATTAAAAAACCGGAACACTTCTCATAGGCGAAAGTGCTCCGGTTTTTGTAATCAGAATCAGGAGAAAAAGACATGAATAAAAATGCCGGGATCAGCACGTTAAAGGGGATTGGAGAAAAAACCGAAAAATTATTCCTTAAACTTGGTGTGGCCACTGTTGATGATTTATTGCATTATTATCCGCGTACCTATGAGATCTTTGGTCCACCTGTTCCTGTCAGCGGAGTTCAGGAAGGACATATCTGCACCGTTTCCGGTGCTGTTTTCGGACGGATACAGGTGTCCGGGACAAAAAATATGCAGGTGACAACTCTTTATTTAAAAGATCTGACCGGAACTTTAAAAGTGATCTGGTTCCGTATGCCTTTTTTAAGGAATACATTAGGCAGGAGCGGCCCGGTCATTTTACGTGGCAGAGTGGTTCGTAAACGTGATGGACTGGTCATGGAACATCCACAGATCTATGATCCTGCTGCCAGATACAATGAAAAACTCCATTCCATGCAGCCGGTATACGGACTTACCGCAGGACTGACCAATAATGCCATCATCAAAGCTGTCCGTCAGGCACTGGAAAGTAATTCCATACCCGAAGATTTTCTTCCTGAAGAACTGGAAACTGCTTACGATTTTCCCCCTTGCGAGGCAGCACTGTATGAAATGCATTTTCCACATTCCAAAGAGACTTTTATTGAAGCAAGAAGACGCTTTGTCTTTGAAGAATTTCTCACCTTTGTCCTTTCACTGCGATATGTAAAAGAATCCGGAGAACGGATGAAAAATCACTTTACTATGAAGCAGCAGCCTGCCATCGATACATTTCTCCAGTCTCTTCCCTATGAACTGACTGCTGCCCAGATGCGGGTATGGAATGAAATCCAGAAAGAGATGACCGGAGACTATGTCATGTCCCGCCTGGTACAGGGAGATGTCGGTTCAGGTAAGACAATCGTGGCATTTTTAGGGCTTCTGCTTTCCGGACTCAACGGCTATCAGGGTGCATTAATGGCTCCGACAGAAGTGCTTGCCCGGCAGCACTACGAAAAAATTTCCGGGATGCTGGAACACTATGGCCTTCCTCTTAAAGCAGAACTTCTGACCGGATCTATGACTGCAAAGCAGAAGCGTGAAGCCTATGTCCGGATCGAATCCGGTTCTTCTTCTATTATCATTGGAACCCATGCACTGATCCAGGAAAAAGTGAACTACAGAAACCTTGCCTTAGTCATCACAGATGAGCAGCACCGCTTTGGTGTCAGACAACGGGAACAACTCGCAGGCAAAGGACTTACACCACATATTCTCGTCATGAGTGCAACACCTATTCCACGAACCCTGGGAATCATTCTTTACGGAGATCTCGATATTTCCGTGATCAATGAACTCCCTATGAACCGTCTTCCGATCAAAAACTGCGTGGTTGATACAGGCTACCGTCCAAAAGCTTACGCTTTTATCAGGCAGCAGACAGAACTGGGGCGGCAGTGCTATGTAATCTGCCCTATGGTAGAAGAAAGCGAAAATCTGGATGCTGAAAATGTTACCGATTGCAGTCAGATGCTTCAGGAGATCCTTGGGCCTTCCATCCGTGTCGGCTATCTGCATGGAAAAATGAAAGAAAAAGAAAAAGATGAGATCATGACTGCTTTTGGACGGAATGAGATCCAGGTTCTTGTATCCACAACCGTTGTAGAAGTCGGTATCGATGTGCCAAATGCAACCGTCATTATGATTGAAAATGCAGAACGCTTCGGTCTTGCCCAGCTCCATCAGCTCCGCGGGCGGGTTGGCCGTGGGAAATATCAGTCCTACTGCATTTTCATGACCGCCTCCAGGTCAAAAGAGACAAAAGAACGGCTGGAGATCCTGAATCATTCCAATGATGGTTTTTATATTGCAAATGAAGATCTCCGTCTCCGCGGACCGGGAGATCTGTTCGGTATACGGCAAAGCGGGGTGCTTGATTTTAAAATTGCTGACGTTTTTCAGGACGCAGCACTGTTGCAGGAAGCAAATGCCGCTGCTGAAAAACTTCTTCTCGAAGATCCGGATCTCTCCCAGAAGCAGCACCGGAAACTGAAGGATCATCTGCAGAAAAAGCTGAGAGATCTCATGCTTGAGACAACGCTGTAACCACCAGAACTTACCAGTTTAAATTCACCGTTCCTCCACATACTAACATCGTAACAAAGGCGAACGGAACCAGTGATGTATGATGACCGGCAAAAGCATGGTACATACAGAAACTGGCCGGTCATCTTCGTTACAACAACTCAGAAAAAGCAGTCTTCAGACAGACTGCAGGATGCAAAAGGAGGAAATGGATCATGGCAAGTCGTTCATCTAACAAAGCAGCAGTGCCTGAAGCAAAAGGCGCACTCGACAAGTTCAAGTACGAGGTAGCAACAGAGCTGGGAGTACCGTTGACAGACGGATACAACGGCGACCTGACATCCAAACAGAACGGATCTGTCGGTGGATATATGGTAAAGAAAATGATCGAGCAGCAGGAAAAGCAGATGGCAGGAAAATAACCTGAAACCATCTTCCCGGCTTCTGCGGTCAGTGCAGTCGTAGCCGCGACAGACCAAATGTACGTCAAAAAATACAGCAGAAGCCAAAGAGAAAAGCACTCGGCATTGACCCGGGTGCTTTTTTCTGCTAAAATTCAGCATAGTTAATGATTGGAGGTGTCGATGAATGAGAGTAATTGCCGGCAGTGCCAGAAGTCTGAAACTGAAGACTCTGGAAGGAATAGATACAAGACCAACCACCGACAGGATCAAGGAGACCCTGTTCAATATGATCGCTCCTTATCTGTATGACTGCGAATTTCTGGATCTGTTTGCGGGAAGCGGAGGGATTGGGATCGAGGCTCTCAGCCGCGGAGCAAAAGAAGCCGTCTTTGTAGAAAAAAATCCCAAAGCAATGGAGTGTATCAAAGAAAATTTGAAGTTTACCAGGCTGGAGAAAAAGGGGATCACACTGACCAAAGATGTGCTGAATGCACTGTACCAGTTAGAAGGAGATAAGGTTTTTGATTATATTTTTATGGATCCGCCTTATGATCAGGAACTGGAAAAGCAGGTACTGAAATATCTCGCCGGTTCCTCACTCGTCTATGAAGATACCGTGATCATCGTAGAAGCCTCACTGAATACTGATTTCTCGTATATCGGGGAACTTGGCTTTTCTCTCATCAAAGAAAAAAGATATAAGACGAACAAGCACGTCTTTTTGGAAAAAGCCGGAAAGGAAGAAATATGTTAAGAGCGATTTATCCGGGAAGCTTTGACCCGGTTACATACGGACATTATGATATCATCTGCAGATCCTGTAAAATCGTGGACGAACTCATTGTCGGAGTATTGAATAATAAAGCGAAAATGCCGTTGTTTTCTGTTGAAGAACGTGTTAAAATGTTAAAGGAAGTGACAAAGGATCTGCCAAATGTCAGGATCATTCCGTTTGACGGACTTCTGGTGGATTTTGCCGAACGAATGGACGCAGACATGGTAATAAGGGGACTTCGTGCAATTACGGATTTTGAGTATGAACTTCAGATGTCTCAGACGAATCATAAACTCAGTCCGAATGTTGAAACCATGTTTCTGACGACCAGTATTGAATATTCTTACCTCAGTTCAACTACTGTACGGGAGATTGCAGCCTTTGGCGGAGATGTTACTCAGTTCGTACCACAGGCCGTTGCAGTTGAGCTTGAAAAGAAGATGAAAGAAAAAGGAGAGTGTAACTGATGAGTAGCCGCATTGAACAGATCATTGAAGAGATTGAAGAATATATTGACAGAGACTGTAAATTTCAGCCCCTGTCCCAGACCAAGATCATTGTAAATAAAGAGCATATGGATGAGTTGCTCCGTGAGCTTCGCATGAAGACTCCTGATGAGATCAAGCGTTATCAGAAGATCATCGCGAACCGGGATGCGATTTTGGCAGATGCAAAAGCAAAAGCAGATGCTATGATTGAAGAAGCACAGGTACAGACCACCGAACTGGTCAGTGAGCATGAGATCATGCAGCAGGCTTATGCACAGGCAAATGAGATTGTTACTCAGGCAACTGCCCAGGCACAGGAAATCGTCGACAATGCAACCATGGATGCCAATGAAATCCGGATTGGTGCGATCCAGTATACAGATGACCTTCTTGCAAATGCGGAAAGCATCATCGGTCATACACTGGACAGCTATACAACCAAGTATGACGGTCTGATCAATTCCCTGCAGGAGTGTTATGATACAGTCCGCTCCAATCGTGCAGAACTGGATGTTCCTGAGGCTGACTCTTCTGATTATAATTATGATTCTCAGAATGGCTCAGACCAATAGGAAACAGGGATCTATTGACATCTGATGAAATGAATTTAAAAATTGAATTTTGCATACAGTATTGCGAATCCACTGGCTGCCATTGCGGTAGCCAGTTTTTGTATGATATAATCTGAAAGTTTCAGTCCTGTTCCACGGATCACCGACTGCGTCTGTGCCATAGAACAGATGCCTCCCATAGAAGTCAGCCCGATCAGCAACGGATAGGCTGTGCTTATTTCCGGGAATTTTTTCGCAATCATAAGAATCCCATTCGTAACTTCCAGTGTTGAAAGCAGGAGAGTTGCAGCGATATTTTTCTGCCCGGTCTGCTCTGCCAGTTTCAGTAATACAGAAAAAATAATCAAATATCCCCCGACTTTCACGATTGTCTCAAAGCTGTCCATCATACAACTTTCTACACTTTTCTTTTTCATAATATAATTTCTCTGCATTCCCAATGTATTTCTGCCCTCACCTCTTTTTCTGCCACTTTTGTAAATTTTCCTGAAAGGGAAGCTCATAACAACCGGTGTTCCTAAAAGAATCACCAGGCTCGGAAGCAGAAGCTCTTTTCTGTCCAGCGTTTTCCATACAAGAAAATTCATGATGAAAATCGGACTTGTATTATTGCAGAAAGAAAGAAGATAGGTTCCTTCTTCGACACTTATGGACTGATTTCTGATCAGATCTGCCGTTATTTTTGCTCCCATGGGATACCCGCAGAGAAATCCTGCAACCACTGCAAACGAGCCTTCCCCGGAAACTCGGAATAAAATTCCGAAAGGAACAGACAGTACTTTCGAGATCATCCTGATCCCGCCGGTTGCCATCAGAAGATCTGTGATCAGCAGGAACGGGAACAGTGTCGGGAATAAGATCTGAAACCATAAAAGGAGTCCTTCACTTGCCCCGTTGAATACTTCTTTCGGGCAGCAGAGCATCAGCAGAAAAACTCCGATCATACCAATTCCTGCCAGGCTCTTTTTGGAAAGTTTCTGCTTCATACTCCACCCATTCTGTCATTCCTGTTCTTCTTTCACTATTTTATGATTTTCCTGAAAAAGTATGCAGTTATTCGGCTCCTTTGGCATATGCATTATTAACTTCTTCACTGCAAAGGAATTGAACCAATGACTGCTGTTCTTTCTTCTTTTCGGTCACATTTTCTGAAAAGGCCATGGATCCTCCTCTGTTCTGTTGTATTTTTCTGTGGACTGTTGATTCCCAGACTTTCATTTCTCGCCAGAAAGAATCTTTTAAACCCGACTACCGTTGAAAGCGATGAATTTCGAAGTCAGCCGGTATCTGAAGAGCTTTTTCCGATCCTCGCATCCTCTGATGATCCCGGCAGGTTTCTTGGTCTCTACTGGCTTGAGACTCGGTTTCAGGCAGATTCTCACGCTCTTCGTACCTGTCTTACCTCTTTGAATCATTCGGATGAACCGACCGCTTTTTCTGTAAAGAAATACGAACCACACTGGGAAAACCTTCCTGACTGGAACGAATACCTGAAACTCTGCCGTGCCATATGGAATGATCTCCGGTATTTTCCGGTTGCTACATCCTCCGATTGTCCTGACTACACCGTCACCTTTGAAAATTCCTGGCAATACGAAAGAACCTATGGAGGGAAACGCCGCCATGAAGGTATCGACATCATGGCCTCCGTTAACCAAAGAGGGATCTATCCCATCGTAAGTATGACCGATGGAACGATTCAGAATCTTGGATGGCTGGAACTTGGCGGTTACCGGATTGGAATCCTTGCTCCCGGAGGTGCTTATTTTTATTATGCACATCTTGATTCCTATGCTCCTCTTACAGAAGGGCAGCAGGTTCATGCCGGAGATCTCCTTGGGTATATGGGCGATACCGGATACAGTAAAACTGAAGGAACAACCGGCAGGTTTCCGGTCCACTTACACCTCGGGATTTACCTGACCGTTAATGGAAGAGAAGTCAGTGTTAATTCCTATCCGGCACTTCGTCTGACAGAACAATGGAAAGTGAATGCAGTCTATGAATAACTCTTTTCTGAATATCGGTTTCGTGGTATACTGAATGTTATGGAAAATTTACTTTGTAAAGGAGTTACAATGAACTTACCAAAAGAATTTGAAGAAAAAATGAAGACTCTGCTCGGGTCTGAATATGAAGAATATACCGCCTGCTATGATGAGCCAAGGCATTATGGTCTGCGTGTCAATACAGCCAAGATTTCTGTTGAAGATTTTTTAAAGATCGCACCCTGGCCGCTGGAGCCGGTTCCGTGGATTGAGAATGGATTTTACTATGACGGAGATCATATCCAGCCTTCTAAGCACCCATATTATTTTGCAGGACTTTACTATCTGCAGGATCCAAGTGCCATGCCCCCTGCCAGCCGTCTGCCGGTGGAGCCGGGGGACCGGGTACTGGATGTCTGTGCCGCACCGGGTGGAAAAGCGACGGAACTGGGAGCAAAATTACAGGGGACAGGTGTCCTTGCAGCCAACGACTTAAGCAGTTCCCGTGCCAAAGGGCTTTTAAAGAATCTGGAGCTTTTCGGTATTGGCAATGTTCTCGTATTAAGCGAAGAACCCGGCAAATTAGTTTCTTATTTTGAAGGTTATTTTGACAAGATCCTGATTGATGCTCCCTGCTCCGGTGAGGGAATGTTCCGTAAGGATAAGAAAATGGTAAAAGCATGGGAAGAGCATGGACCGTCTTTCTTTTCCAAAATTCAGAAAAGCATCATCACCCAGGCTGCACAGATGCTCCGCCCGGGAGGCATGCTGCTTTATTCAACCTGCACTTTTTCACCGGAAGAGAATGAGCAGACGATTGAATATCTGCTCCAGGAATATCCTGAATTTCAGATCTGTGAAATGGAGGGGTATGAAGGCTTTGTCAATGGAATGCCGCAGGTGACCGAAAGCAGAAATGAAGAGCTGAAAAAGACCGTCCGTATTTTCCCTCACCGGATGAAAGGAGAGGGCCATTTCCTTGCCCTTCTTCAGAAGGGAGAAGCACATCCGGCTCTTCCTTCCGGGACCGATACCGGCAAGCCCAAAAAGCTGCCCGAAGAATTTACTTCATTTTTAAGTCATGTACACCGGGAGTTTCTTCCTTCCAGAATGGAACTGCGTGGCGATAAAGTATACTATATGCCGGCCGATCTTCCTTCCATCCGGGGAATCCGTTTTCTACGTACCGGACTGCTGCTTGGAGAACTGAAAAAGAACCGTTTTGAACCGAGTCAGGCTTTTGCCATGAATCTGAAAATGGAAGAGTACGATCAGATCCTCAATCTTCCTGTCAGTGATGAGCGAGTGATCAAATATCTCAAAGGTGATACTCTCGATGTGGAAGATCTGGTATCTCTGAAAGAGAAAGGCTGGTATCTTGTCTGTGTAGACGGATACCCGCTCGGTTTCGGTAAACTGATCAATCAGATGCTGAAAAATAAATATCTTCCCGGATGGCGGTGGAACGGATGAAATTAAGACTGGATAAATATCTTGCGGATATGGGACTTGGTACAAGATCTCAGATTAAAAAAGACATCTCCAAAGGACAGGTGCTTGTCAACGGAACTGTCAGCAAAGATGCCGGAACCAGGATTGATACAGAAAAGGATCAGGTCTCTTATCTTGGACAGGCTGTTACCTATGCAGAGTATGAATACTATATGCTGAACAAACCGGCAGGTGTTGTTTCTGCGACAGAAGACCGGCATGACCGGACCGTTTTAGACCTCATCGATACAAAGCAGCGGAAGGATCTTTTCCCGGTCGGAAGACTAGACAAAGATACCGAGGGTCTTCTGCTCATCACGAATGATGGTGCGTTGGCTCACCGGCTTCTTTCTCCTAAGAGCCACGTCGACAAAGTCTACTTTGCCCGGATTGAGGGAAAGGTTACTGCAGAAGATGTGCTTCTTTTTCAGAAAGGTGTAGACATCGGAGAGCAGGCACTTACGCTTCCCGCACGGCTTGAAATTTTAAGCAGTGATACCGTCTCAGAGATCCGGCTGACGATCTGCGAGGGAAAGTTTCATCAGGTCAAACGGATGTTCGAGTCAGTTGGCAAGAAAGTCCTGTATCTGAAAAGGCTTTCCATGGGAACACTTATTTTGGATGACTTACTGCCACCGGGAGCTTACCGTACACTGACTGCCGGGGAGATCAGAAGCTTACAGACAATATCAAAAAAAGAAACAGGAGATAAAGAATGAATGGTGGATTTTTACCTGTCAGCAGAAAAGAAATGAAAGAACGTGGATGGGATCAGGTCGATTTTGTCTATATTTCCGGAGATGCTTATGTAGACCATCCTTCCTTTGGTCATGCCATCATCACAAGGCTGCTGGAATCCCGTGGCTACAGAGTGGGAATCATTGCACAGCCGGACTGGAAGACACCTGACAGCGTCACGGTTTTTGGCGAACCACGTCTTGGATTTCTTGTATCCGCAGGAAATATGGATTCCATGGTTAACCATTATTCCGTATCCAAAAAGCGACGGAAGACCGATGCTTACACACCCGGAGGTGTTATGGGAAAGCGGCCGGATTATGCCTGTGTTGTCTACGGGAATCTGATCCGGCAGACTTATAAGAAAACTCCGGTCATTCTGGGTGGCATCGAAGCCAGTCTGCGAAGGATGGCACATTATGATTACTGGTCTGACAAACTAAAGCGTTCCATTCTTTTAGATTCCGGTGCAGATATTCTGTCCTATGGAATGGGAGAACATTCGATCATTGAGATTGCAGAGGCACTGGATGCCGGCATTCCGGTGGAAGAGATTACCTATATCAACGGAACTGTCGTCAAAGCAAAGAATCTCGACAGCGTCTACGATGCAGAGATCCTTCCCTCTTTTGAAGAGTTGAAAG
>OLVP01001267.1_pt1 | contig 16127 bp, 10 predicted proteins | sample 1673281 | NCBI WGS metagenome assembly OLVP01 (sample SAMEA3178940, study PRJEB25190) | human gut metagenome | biome: human gut; feature: human-associated habitat; material: faeces | place: Austria | collected 2013
GCAAGAAAGCCGCTATAGCCGAAGCTGCCCGACCCATTACCAAGACCCTGCGCCCAGTGCAGGAGGACAGCCGGGACTGGGACACTACACAGAATCTCTATATCGAAGGGGACAACTTGGAGGTACTGAAAATCCTTCAGGAGAGCTATCTGGGCAAGGTGAAGATGATCTACATCGACCCGCCTTACAACACTGGTAACGATTTTATTTATGCCGATGACTTTATGCGTTCACAAGAAGCCGAAAATGAGCAAATGGGGATGTATGATGAAGAAAAAAACCGCCTATTCAAAAACACTGACACTAATGGACGATTTCACTCTGATTGGTGTAGCATGCTTTTTTCACGATTGCTTCTTTCACGTAATCTGTTAAGAGAAGATGGAGTCATTTTCATCAGTATTGATGAAAATGAGGTAAGCACACTAAAAGCAATGTGCGATGAGACTTTTGGAGCAAGTAATTTTATAGCCGAATTGATTTGGTCTGCTGGAAGAAAAAATGACTCCAAATATATCTCTGTTTCACACGAATACATATTATGCTATTTTAAGAATTCCCAATATATTAAAGATCATAAACTTGTGTGGCGCGAAAAGAAACAAGGATTGTCTGATATTTATGCAGAATACGCAAAATTAAAAAAACTATATGGAGACGCCTATGCCTCAATCGAAAAAGATCTGAAAGGCTGGTATAAAGCTTTACCTGATGGCCATCCTGCAAAAGATCATGCGCATTATTGTCGCGTGGACATAAATGGAATATTCTTTGCAGATAATATATCTTGGCCCGGCGGCGGAGGTCCAAAATATCAAGTGTTGCATCCATTTACCCATAAACCTGTTAAAATTCCATCCCGTGGTTGGCTTACTAACGAATCCACTATGAAAGAGTGGATAAAACAAGGTCGGGTGGAGTTTGGTAAAGATGAAAACTCGGTGCCTACGCTGAAATCATATTTGAAAGATAGAGAATACAGCGTTCCGTATAGTGTTATTTACAAAGATGGTCGTGCCGCTTCCAAACGACTTGCAACGCTAATGGGAGATAAGGTTTTTGAAAATCCCAAGGATGAAGAAATTATCCAAAGAATTATTCAGTTCTGCGGCACAGATGATGGGGATATTATCATGGATTTTTTCTCTGGTTCCGCGACAACTGCGCACGCTCTATTTTTAGCAAATGCAGAGCAAAATATTCATAGAAAGTTCATTCTGGTACAACTTCCTGAGCTAATTGATCCTCAAAAAGAAACTACTGAAAAGGCAAGAAAGGTAGCTCAAAACGCTGTAAAGTTGTTGGACTCAATTGGTGTCTCACACACAATATGCGAGATTGGCAAGGAACGTATCCGCCGTGCTGGGGACAAGATCAAAGCAGACAACCCCTTGGACACGCAGGATCTGGACATCGGTTTCCGTGTTTTCCGTGTCGACGAAAGCAACATGAAGGATGTATACTATCAACCAGAGGCGCTGGAGCAGCAGTCCTTACTTGATATGGTGTCCAACATCAAGGACGACCGCACCGATCTGGATCTGCTCTACGCCTGCCTGCTGGACTGGGGTGTGGAGATCCACCTGTCGCATATCAGCACCGAACTGGACGGTTGCACGGTTCACAATGTTGATAATGGCGCTCTTATGGCATGCTTCAATCCAAATGTGCCTGTTGCAGTAGTGGAGTATATGGCGAAGCAGCAACCACTTCGCGCTGTATTCCGCGATAGTGCCTTCGCTTCTGATGATGCTAAGATCAATGTCACGGAGATTTTCAAAAATCTCTCCCCGGATACAAAGGTAAAGGTAATTTAAATACCATATTTAAATACCATCAAGGAGGTTTATGCATATGCCTTATAAGTATATTATTCGTTCTTGTGGCCATAAAGAAAAAGTATGGCTTTTAGACGATGAAGTAAATAATCCATTGTCTCTTCAATATCATAGCGAAGAAATGTGCTTAAACTGCTATATATCGTCTCATCATGTGAAAGAAGTAGAAATGGATTATAGTACTTATAAAATTGAATTTTCAGAGTGTCGAACAAAACCGGACTCATACAATCCTGATACTAAGACAATAATTGTTTATGTGCCGATTGACCGATAATCACTGTGAGGTTCATCAGATGAAACTTCAATTCAAGCATCAGCCCTTTCAGGCGGAGGCGGCTGCGGCGGTCTGCGATGTGTTCAGCGGCCAGCCCATGCGCACCACCACCTACCGTCTGGATCTGGGTAATATGACCAATGTTCAGACAGACATGGACATGACGGATACCGGCTTTCGGAACCACTCGTTGGTCCCGGAGCTAACCAATCAGAACATCTTAAAAAACTTACAGGCGGTCCAGCGCAGGAACGGTCTGAAGCCTTCGGAATCGTTGGCCGGACCGGGCATCAATTTATCCATTGAAATGGAAACAGGCACTGGGAAAACCTATACCTATGTAAAAACCATGTACGAGCTCAATGCCCGCTATGGCTGGAGCAAGTTCATCATTGTAGTGCCGTCGGTAGCTATCCGAGAGGGTGTTTACAAGTCCCTCCAGACCACGCAGGAGCATTTTGCCGAGGAGTATGGCAAGAAGATTCGCTTCTTCATTTACTCCTCCGACAGGCTCACTGAGGTAGATCGTTTTGCCTCAGACAGTGCGATAAATGTGATGATTATCAATATGCAGGCGTTCAATTCCAGCAAAAATCAGCGCATCATTGATAAAAAGTTGGACACTTTCCGAAGCCGCAAACCCATCGACATCATCGCAAAGACCAATCCCATTCTAATCATCGATGAGCCCCAAAGTGTAGAAGGCAAAAAAACCAAAGAGAGCCTAAAGAAATTTAATCCTCTCTTTACTCTGCGTTATTCCGCAACACACAAGGAAAAATATGATATGGTGTATCGGTTGGACGCTATGGATGCCTATAATCAGCATCTTGTAAAGAAAATTGCCGCTTTAGGCATTACGCTTACTGGGTCTACCGCTACAAACAGTTATGTTTATCTGGAGGGTATCGACCTCTACAAGAATAAAGCTCCTACTGCTCGCTTGGGATTTGAGATCAAGGGAGCAACTGGCACCAAGACCGTGGTCAAAAAGGTGACCGGTGGTGATGATCTCTTTACTCTATCCAACGGGTTGGAAGAATACGCCGATCGCTATGTCATCCTGCCTGACGGCGTTGATGGTCGAGATAACTCGGTTACTTTTCTCAACGGCTTGAAGCTTTATGCTGGACAAATTCAAGGCAACGAGCAGATGACTGCCCTTCAACGACGTGTCCAAATCCGGGAAACCATTCGTGCCCATATCCGCCGGGAGCGAGAGCTTTACACCAAAGGCATCAAGGTGCTCAGCCTGTTCTTCATCGATGAAGTTGCTAAGTATCGTCTGTACGACGGTGACAATGATGATGGCCGTAATGGAGAATATGCGCGAATATTCGAAGAAGAATATGAGAATGTAACGGGAGAACTTCAGCGGGAGATCGGTGATGAAGCGTATATGAAGTATTTGGATCAGATCTCCGCTCATGACACTCATCAAGGCTATTTCTCCATCGACAAGAAAAAAGGGAAAAAAGCGCATTTTGTTGAGGGAAAAATAGATCGAAAAACCCAGATGTCGGACGATGCAGATGCCTATGATTTAATTATGAAGGATAAGGAACGACTGCTCAGTCTGGACGAGCCGGTACGGTTTATTTTTTCACACTCAGCCCTACGGGAAGGGTGGGACAATCCAAATGTGTTCCAGATCTGCACTTTGAAACCACAAAGCGAATCTGAGATTCGTAGTCGTCAGGAGATCGGGCGTGGTCTTCGTCTCTGTGTTAACCAGCAAGGTGAGCGTATGGATGAGAGCCTTTTGGGCAGCGAAGTACAGGAGCTAAACAAGCTAACTTTGGTTACTGATATGGCTTTTGGCAAGTTTGCTGAAGCGCTTCAGTCTGGTCTGGCCGAGTCTCTGGCAGACCGTCCCAAGAAGGTAGATGTGCAGTTGTTTTTGGACAAAGAACTTGTCAATGCTAACGGAGAGAAGGTCAGGATTACCCGTGATTTAGCAGAGGCCATTTATGAAGATTTGATCAGCTGTGGCTATGTGAAGCGTGGAGAATTGACAGAAAAATATTATGATGACAAGGCCAACGGCAATGTTCAGGTTGCTGATGAAGTCAAGGACTGTGGATCTTCTGTTGTATCCATTCTATCCAATATCTATGACGCTCACTCCGTAGAGGTTGAAGACGCGCATGGCAATAATATTGAAGCCAAGGTAAATCCCGATAAACTTAAAAAGAAAGAATTTCTTGCTCTCTGGGAAAAGATCAATCAAAAGTCGTTCTATACTGTTTCTTTCGATACAAAGCATTTAATTCGAAACGCCGTTGATAAGTTGAACAGGCATTTGGAGGTTTCCCGTATTTTTGTAAAAAAGGAATATGGTGAGCAGGAGACGAGCATTCAGTCTAAAGAACAGTTACTTCAGGGAGAAGGGTTTAAACAGCGAAAGTCAAATCAGGAGATGGCTGATCATTCTGTGCTTGGTAGCGTTCGATACGATTTGATTGGCAAGCTTGTAGAAGAAACCGGATTAACTCGTGTCACGATTGCAACAATTCTGTCGGAGATGGCGCCTCAGAAATTTGCCATGTTCCGTCTTAACCCTGAGGAATTCATTCTCAAGGCAGGAAAGCTCATCAACAACGAGAAGGCTACAGCTATTATTCAGCATATTGCCTATAACAAGTTAGATGCTGTTTATGATACCGATATCTTTACTTCAGCAACCTTGCGAGGCAAGCTGGGACAAAATGCTATGCCGGTCGACCGCAGCATTTATGATTATCTGATTTATGATTCTGATGGCGAGCGTAAGTTTGCTGGGCAATTGGACATCAACGAAAAGGTTGCTCTCTACATAAAACTGCCCAAATCCTTCTTCATTTCTACACCGGTAGGAAAGTATAGCCCGGACTGGGCAATAGCGTTCCACGAAGGGACAGTCAAACATGTCTATTTTGTAGCTGAAACTAAGGGTAGCAATGATACTTTGGAATTGAGAGGAGTTGAAGAAGCTAAAATCGCATGCGCAAAAGCCCATTTTGCCGCAATTAGTAATAATAACATCACTTATGATGTAATCCACACATTTGATGATTTAATGAATTTGGTGTCATAAGCGGAACAGCGAAATAAGTATATAGACGGGCAGAGTTCAAAGAGCCGGAAACCCGCAAGTTTTTGGAGAATGCCTTCCGTGATGGCGAAATCAAAACCACCAGAACGGATATTGACAAGCTGATGCCACCGGTCTCTCGTTTCGGCGGCGGTGGCGTCCGAGCCAAGAAAAAGCAGTCCGTGATCGACAAGCTAAAAGGCTTCTTCGATCGCTTCTTCGGAATTGGGAAGGGATTTCCGGTCGTACAAATGAACCATAAATGCCTGTTATTCTCGCAATCCGTCACTTTGTCTAATCGACTCGAGTCCGTCCAAAAGCTCAAAAAGCCTGTTATTTCGAAAGAAACAACAGGCTTTTGTACTTTTAGAGTTTTTCAAATGAAAATAATCGTTCCGCATAAGAGCATATCTTGCCAAGCGTCTGAAGCAGGACAGGCTCCCCCGCGCCGAACAGCACGACCGGCAAGCGAAGCTGGTTGCAGCGATGTAGCGCCATGGTGAGTTCTTTGAGATCTACTGGTAATAACGCTTGCATTTCGTCAATCAGAATACAAATCCCTTGATTTGTTTGCGCGGCTCCCTGACCGTATATCACCATATCCTCTGTCAAATCAGCCGTGTCTACGTCAGAAAGCGCGGAAAAATCGTCTGATTCCTTTGCAGCGGCCTCAATGCAGCTATTTTGAAAACACCGACCGAGCTGCGTCACAAGCTGTTTTGTGAAGTCTGGTGTCGCGGCAGCATCCAGATAGCAATGCAAGAGCCCCACCTGTTCTACAAGCAATTCAATTTGATGTAGCAAAGGAGTTTTGCCAATGCTTTTTACGCCATAATAAAGGACAGATCGCTGTGGAAGCCCGCTCTTCAGGCTGACAAGATCCCTTTCGACGTTAGATAGCTGTTTCATCATGCAGCGTGTATCATCCTTCTTATTCAAGACGCGCACCTTCTCCCTTTGTTCTATGTGTCAGCAAGCATATTTTCTCTTTGAAACCAATATTCCCGCTCGAACGCTTTCCAATATGCCATTTATCTAAACCAAGTATATAATAGCGCATTCCTTATCACAATTACATTCCTTACTAAAGATCATTTTCCTTTTGTTAAAATTCCCTGTGATATAGTTTGAGTCAGCAGCGTTCTCATCGATCAGAGCAGCCTTAACCGGGGCACGATCAATCCTTCAATATCCGGAACATCCTGCTGACGGATGCATGGGCGTAAAGCAATCGGTTCTCCCCGATCTGCCGCCCCTTACTTCTTATTTATAACAGAAAAGATTGATTTCATTTTCATGACAAAAACCCGCCATTCTGGCGGGTTTTTTCGTATCCAAACAGACCCTCGGACTTGTCTCGCAAAACAACTCATTTTAGTACAGCGCATTATAGGTCATACGGTTGCGGTCGTTCAGAAAGAACGCCATCTCTTCTTTGCGCTTTTTGCTCATTTTTGGCATAGTTTTTCTCCTTTGCTTGAAAATGAAAAACGCCACGGAGGATTTGAATTCTTCCGTGGCGTTATGTAGCCAATATGAGAATAAATGTCAAATTTCCAATGCGGGATAATTGATTTTGTTCGCTTTTGCGATTATACTTAGAGTAAGTTTATATGTCCAGAGAAAGTCGAGCGTTAGTCAAAGCGGGAGGTATCCGGATGACATATTTATCTATCGCACAAACCGCAGAGCGCTGGGGTATTTCACCCCGACGCATCCAGATTTTATGTCGGGAAGGCCGTGTGTCCGGTACTGTACGGATTGGGCACTCCTGGGCAATTCCGAATGATGCACCAAAGCCTGCCGATGCAAGAATCAAAAGCGGCAAATATATCAAGAAGAAGTCGAAACCTGCGGGACAACCGCAGCAACGATAAAACTTTTTGATCAGATCGTGATGTATCGAAAAAAAGGCGCATTTCCCCTTATCACTATGCCCAAGTCGTCCTTTCTGCGTACCATTTGATATGGCATTCGTACCTCGAACTGGACTGAGCCACCGCAGAATTAGGCGTTGCAGCAGCCGCTTAGAAGGGGAAAGTTTTATCCTTGTAAGCACTGATCAGCATGTTTTTTATGTGCCGCAGTACCGCTGCATCATCGGCGATCCCCCACATCTCCTGGACGATTTCATTCCCAAAACTGATAGATAGGGAGGCAAGTATATGCCGACTTTAAGCGAGATATTTGATAAGCGAAAAATTCTGCTGTATCAGAATGAAAGTCTGGACTTAGATCATTATTATCAGGAGCCATACCAAGATGAACACGACGAGATCAAGGATATGGGAAAACCCTTTGAAACAGATGAATCGAAAAAAATTCGTGCCCTTGATTTAGCTAATGAAGATAGAACCTATTCTGGATTCAGCTATTTCATGGACGGTTCTCGCCGTACATATAAGATTGGCGATATGGTTCTGGAAGGAAAGAAAATCTTTCCCGTTGTTGTGGCGCAGGTCAGTGCAGGTTGCACGAAGCGTGATCGGCATAGAAAGCTTCATACTCACGATTCCGTCCAGCGAAAAAATTTGCTCTTACTCAGTGATAAAATGAATGAAGTGGATTTTCAAGAAATCCGCCAGCGAATCCTTAAAACTCAAATGGCTAAAGATTTGCAACTGGATATTGTAAAATATCACTTTGAGCCTGCAAAAGACAATGTTCCGGTCAATGCAGCTATTGCTAAAGCCAACTCCATGATGCATGATATGGAAATCGATATTTTGGAAAAAATGGTTAACTCCGGAACGTTGGAACCGAATCATATGCTGATTGTGGATGGTCCCCTACAGTTTCTTCGCCAAGATACTGGAAAACCTGAATTTGCTGATATGTTCTACAATACGGTGGGTGTATCTAAAAGTTTTGACCCGATGCTTCCGACTTCCAGCAAAAGCAAGCGAGGTGGGACTCAAATCGGTGCCGAACTGCTAAAGCTGGAATATGGACAGCGGACACCTGTGTTTTTGAAAGAAAACAGCAAACATCGTAAATTTGGCTGCTGGTACTTGAGAATCAGACCGAAAAATAGAGTGGCGGGTCCGCTTGAGGGAATTATCAAGGTTGAAAAGATGGCTGTTGAAGAAGATTTGGAACGAGACGGCTTGGATTCATCCGTGGTTGATAATATTTCTCTTTGGCTACTGAATGAAGGATCTCCGACCTGCTATGGGCGTGATAAGCGCTGGGCAAGTCATTTGTATCCTGTATATTTAACCGAAACACTGATCAAATCATCGTTTGAGAGTGATCTGGTGTTTATCAGCAATTTTAAACGTAATTTCCTATGATAGGGGAGAAAGAGATATGAGTGATAGAAAATTGATCGGCAGAGTATCTGCGACAGAAAAATACCCTTCATCCTGTGATGACTTTCAGTTTTGGCTTGCGGACGATGCGATTCTTAGTCCATTTGATATTGTCCGAGTAGAAAATAAAACAGATGACTCCATAACCTATGGTGTCGTGCAGGATATTTTGCATATTACCGATGGAACTGGCCATCTCAGCAATTATGTTTCTTCCGATTTCGGTAATGTGGATACTACCCCTATGACCAGACGACTGTCCCTATCCTATGCTAAGGTTTCCGTTATTCATAATACAAAAGAAAATTTTATGCCCGTATTTGAGGGCTCTCCCGTGTATACTGCGGACAATAAAGATATTGAAATTGCTTTAGGTCTGGACAATATTGATGAGAAAACAGCGATTCCTGCTGGCTTGATGAAAGCAAGTAATGATGTGGCGGTTCCCATCAAGTATAACGGTGATTTCCTGATTGGCCCAGAGGGCGCACATATGAACATCTCTGGTATTTCTGGTTTGGCAACCAAGACCAGCTATGGCATGTTTCTGTTGAAAGCAATTCAACACAAATACAAGGATGATGTGGCGATTATCGTTATGAATGTGAAAGGTGATGATCTGCTCCACGTCCATCAGCCTAACGAAAAGATTACCCCAGCACAGCGGAAGGAATGGGAAACTTTGGGCGTTCCGTGTGAGCCTTTTGAAAACGTAAAGTATCTGTACCCCTTCCGCAAGCAGAAGGACAAGCTGTATGCCAATACTGCTTTGCCCACAGAAGATTTGGCTGAACAATATCGAGAAAAAAGAGCTTCCAACTTTGTGTACACATTTGAACATGATATTAGCAAGGTTGACATGCTTTTTTCGAATGTGGACGATCCCAATTACACCATCGAATCCATTTTGAACTATATCGATTATAGTCAGGAATTTAGGGATGTTTCCAGTTGGGATGAGTTTAAGGACAAGCTGAAAGATTTCTGCACCAAGGGTAGCGGTAAGAATAATGCTTCCAGCATTTTGATTCAGTCGTGGCAGCGTTTCAGACGCCTGATTAACAATTCCATCAATGACGATGTCTTTGTAAACTCCAGATCTATGGCAAGTGATTTGCATCAGGTGCATTTGTCCGACGAAGTACTGAACATTAACGGCGGCGAAATGATGGTCGTTGATATTGCTGGTATTACGGAACAGCTTCAGTGTCTGGTATTTGGTGATATTATTCGATCTGTTTATTCCTTAAAGCACGGTGATTTCGATCCAGACGATCGCAAGAGTAAGAAACCTATTCCGAAGCGCATTATTATTTTCGTCGATGAGCTGAATAAATATGCTCCTTCCGCATCCAGCAAAAACTCCCCATTACTGGCAAACTTGCTTGATGTCACAGAGCGTGGCCGTTCTGAAGGAGTTGTTCTATTTTCTGCGGAACAGTTTAGAAGCGCTATCCACGAACGCATCAAAGGTAACTGTGGCACGAATGTGTATGGTCGAACCAATGCAATCGAAGTGTCTCGCCCAGACTATAAATTTGTTCCTACCGTATACGCAAATATGATGACTCGACTGAAAAAGGGCGACTTGATTCTCCATCATCCTGTTTTCAAAACGCTGTTGAAGATTCAATTCCCGTTCCCGTCTTATAATCAGGGAGGTAGCAAATAATGGCCGAACCTGTAGCTGGCAAGTTTCTGCTGGAGATACTGACAAAAGGTATGTATTCCAACCCGATGCACGTTTATCGGGAATATATTCAAAACAGTACAGATTCTATCGATAGGGCGATTGCAGATGGGGTCTTGAGTGGATCTGATGCTGCTATCCATATTCAAATTGATGGCACAAAGAGAAAAATTACGATCCGTGATAATGGTTGTGGTATTGCTGCCCAAAAGGTCAGGGAAACTTTGTTGAATATTGGCCATTCAGATAAGAACGGTGTAGATGAACGTGGTTTTCGTGGTATTGGTCGTTTGGCTGGCTTGGCTTACGCAGAGCAAGTCCAATTCATTACCTCTGCTTACGGCGAGCCGACAAAGACAATTATGACCTGTGATTGTGTCAAAATGCAGCAGCTTCTCCAAAAAACAAATACTGAAACTACTGACGTTATGGAAACATTCAAAGCTATCAGTAGTTTTGCAGGACCTCAGCCAGAAAAGATAGACGAGCATTACTTTGAAGTTTGCATGATTGGAGTTCCTCAGGATTCCGGATTGCTTGAAGAAAATGATGTTTGGAGCTATTTGGCCGAAACTGCTCCTGTTGATTTCAATAGCCAACAATTCTCCCAGGCCCAGAAAATTCGGGATTACTTTGAAGATCGTGGTTGTCCGATCACTTGTTATAAAATCCTACGTGGTTCCAGAAAACTGCCGATTTACAAACCCTATTCTCGCTCGTTGTCTACCGGTAAGCAGGCTAAGACAAAGAATAAGGATTACGTGCGTGATGTAGAATTTGTGTATGCCGAAGCATCAGATGGGCAACCCCTGTATATTGGCTGGCTCGCATTAACAGATTTTTCTGGCATCATCTCTGATGAATCGGTGCAAGGTATTCGCTTCCGTAAAGGAAATATTCTGGTTGGCAACAATACCACATTTGCAAAATATTTCCCCTCTGAAGGTCACAACGCAAACCGAATGTTTGCTGGTGAAATCCATGCGTTACATACAGACCTGATTCCCAACTCCCAGAGAGATGACTTCGAACCTAATGCCATTTATGGCGAACTGCGACAGGCTTTAAGCAAATGGGCAGGAGAAATCAACAAGAAGTACCGCCGTGGTATGTCAGAAGCCACCTCAGCCCTCAGGCGACTGAATAAGTTAAATGCTGCGCAGAAAGATCTGGAAGAAAAGATTGACTCTGGTGCAATTACCTCCGATGAGAAGCGAGAACAGATTGCTGAGCAGCTCAAACAAATTGCTAAAAAACGTGAGGCAGAGGAGAAAACTGTTCGAAAAGCACAGGAGCGTGGTACATTCGATGCAGAGCGCAAGGAAACGATAGAAAAAGTTCTGGCACAGACCGAGACTGCGTCCAAGAAAATGGCATCTCTCAACAAGAAGGTTGTCAATGCTGATTATGCAACCAAGCATGATCTACCATCTTCCTATAGCCGGGATGAAAGGAAACTTTACCAACGTATTATTACAGTAATTGATACCTTCTTTACTGACGATCCTCAAACAGCTGAAAAACTGCGCGAGGCTATAAAAACAGAACTGAGCGTGAAAAAGAAATGAGAGTTTTATTAGTCGAACCTAATTACAAAAATAAATATCCCCCAATGGGCTTGATGAAAATTAGCACTTATCACAAGATGCTGGGAGATGAGGTGCGTTTCGTCAAAGGGTTTGATCCGGAAGTGGACAAAGAAGTGTGGGACAGAATTTATGTGACCACGCTATTTACCTTCGATTTTGATACAGATGTCCAGACCATAAATCACTATAAATTGTTGGTGAACGATATCAGCGATTTGTATGTGGGTGGCATTATGGCATCTCTTATGCCGGATAAAATTGTTGCATCAACAGGGATTGAGCGATCTCATATTCTAACCGGTCTGTTTACAGACACATCTGTGGTTGGAGATGATAATAATATCAATGTGGATGAACTACCCTTGGATTACGACATTTTGGAGCAGATAGATTATAAGTACCCTGCTGGTGATAACTATTTTGCATATACAACCAGAGGTTGCCCCAACCATTGTTCCTTCTGTGCAGTTCCCATTTTGGAACCGAGTTTCCGGGTCACTAACAATATCATTGATCAAATCAAAACCATCGACGAAAAATATGGCCCTAAGCAGCATTTGTTGCTTCTGGACAACAATGTGTTAAATGCGGTGGATTTGAAGGGCTTAGTTGACGACCTTTGTACGGCGGGATTTGGTCGTGGTGCAAAATATATCGATCCGGGTGCGTACAATATTGTTATGATGCGCTATAAGAACGGTGATCGTGCCGAATTTCTTGACAAAAAGATGGCTGCATATCTGGAAAACTTTAAGAAACGCATCAAATCCGCTGAGCTGTTGGAAACATTTCTTCAGGTTGTCATCGGTGCAGAAGATGCCGAAGATTATGCCCAGTATATGCTGGACCACGAGGAGGAGCTTTCTCCTATCATTGAGAAATACCGTAGCAAGGCAAAAAGGGCCCGTTATCTGGATTTTAACCAAGGCGTTGATGGTAGAAAAATCAATGATGAAAACATGGAACAGCTGGCTCGGTTAGCGATCCATCCTTTGCGTATTGCTTTTGATGACATCAAGCTGAAGGATATGTATTGTGAGGCTGTTCGCACGGCACACCGCCATGGAATCAATCAGATTTCAAACTATATCCTATTTAATTACAAAGATAAACCAGAAGATCTGTATGAACGCCTGCGAGTGAACATTAAATTGAACGAAGAACTGGGCATCCAGATTTTCTCTTTCCCAATGAAGTATTCACCCATCAACGAAACAGACCGCACATACATAGGAGCAAACTGGTGTAAAAAATCTATTCGTGCCATATCTGCAATCCTGCAGGTGACGAAGGGTGTTGTAGCTGCCGGCTCCAGCTTCTTTTATAAGGCTTTTGGCAACAATCTGAGGGAATACCATGAAATTCTGGCCATGCCCCGTGAACTGATTATGTTCCGTTCCCATTTTGAGGAAAACGGTACAACAGCAGAGTGGCAGGCGCTTTATCGACAATTGACCGACGAGCAGAAAGACCGTTTGATGAAGCTGGTATCTCTTAATGTGAGTGAGTTGAGGAATACCCCCTGGCCAAGTGATTTGGCTGATATTCTGGAGTTCTACCTGCTCAAATATTCCGGAAAAGCCGAACAAAATCAGGAAAAATATGTGCAGATGTCGCTGATCGATGATAGTGATATTGTCGTTGAGGACTAATAATTATGGAGAGAGATAAGTCTTGCCAGTTTTTTTGAAGGTAAAACTGGTTAAAAGGAGTGCCAATCTTTGAAGTTTTACAATTTTCTTCTTCGTGTAGATGACACCAAGGAAGCATTGTTGGTGACTTCAAAGAGGTCATCCAAAGGGACTGCGTACATATAAATCAGCACGACAAAAGTACCTGTATTACATAGAAAGGGAAATTTGGAGGATAGATTCTTCTGGATGTCCTGTGATTACGATAATCTAATTGGATTCCGTGACTATGTTGTAAACAAGGATACGGGAGATAAGGAACCTAATCCAAGATCGAAGGAGCAGATTGAACTACGCCAGCAGTTTTTGCATGTTATGATTGTGATAAGCATTTTCTGTATATGAACGATATGATACGGCGACCATCCTGTATGCTTGGCAAACGATGGTTCATTTCTATAGGGGCTCGAAGATCCGTTCCACACTGAGCCCGAAAAATCAATCATGGTTATTCTTGTATCAATCATTATTATGTGCATACTAACCGCCAGATCTCAGCGCACTGAGCATGCCGCAAAACAAAGTAAAATCGGGTATTATGAAAAAGCTTCTGATACCGTTTCAGTTGTTCGAGCAGTTTGGCCCCTTTCACAATCGTTTCATCGGGGAGCCTCCCCTGCCAGTCTGATAAATCATTGAGACAGCGCACATTGTCGCCCGGATCAACAGCAATCACGAAAACCAGTTTCTTGCCTTCTGCTCCTGCCAATTGTGCTGCCACCGCATAAGACGCCCAACTCGTTCCCTTAGAGAAATTATGATACAGTTCTGACAGGCTGTCCTTTCGATCCACAATGATTCTGCCGTTGGGGCGCATGTAATCTCCCGGCATACCTGAAATTGGTACAACACAAATATGATTTTCTTCACAGTACTGATTCATCGGAGAGTTTTTCTCCTGCGTATCTGCCAACAGTACCGGATACGGAGAATAATTTGCAAGAGCCACTGCATGATTCACACTATTACTGCCCTTACCCCAATGATCTGTTGCGATACAAAAATCCTTAGCCATAGGTTGATATGTATTCGGCGGATACACTCTTTTTACCCGTGGAAACCAACGTCCCTGATACTGACTCCATTCTACATCCACCCAGACCCAACGTCCTTCTCCATGTTGCGGAGAAGGGTTTCCCGCCTGAGCTGGTTCGGTGATTGCTATCAAGAACGCTTGCAACGCTTTTCTACCACATTTTCGATCAATGCGTTGTGAAAAGATCCACTGTCCGGTTTGAATATACTTATTCGTAGCCCAACCTGCATTTTCTCCTAAGGCAAATTCATAATGAATGTAAATTGCATCTGCATCCTGCGTCACTGATAAAATTTTCGCCAGATAAACCCCATTCCTTGTCGAAGGCGGCGCATCTTGCGTCGATTGTATAGGTTTCATCATAGATTACCTCATTCTTCTATCTTATTACACAGCTCTAATGATGGCACGAGCCTCTCCATTGCATGTTTTGTTGAGAGTCTCTTCAAAGTAACTGTACTTGCCAAAAAACTTAAGCGGAATAACTGCATTTTCTCCCTTTCGATTTTTTACAATGACCAATTCGCATGAGACAGAACCATCCTCATTCTTTTTGGCAGGACCGCCCAATCCCATTTCCGATGCAACTTTCACACGCTCCTTGTCAGACAATCCATCCAATTTATGCATGCCATGCCCCTGCAAACCAATCAATACCGCAGCATCATATTCAATCTGACCCGTTTCCTTAAAGCTTGACTTTTTAATCGGCTGACCATAGGTTAAACGGTTAAGGCTGGAAATACAAACCACAGCAACGTTCAGTTCTTTGTAAATCCGCTGAATCATATTCAAATTCTTTTCAACTGTCTGACGCTCATTATTTGTTGCATCCTTATTCACAAGCCGCTGCAAATAATCAATCATAACCACCAAACTGTCCTTGCCCGACAGCTTATTTTCTTTATACCATTTCGTGATTTCATAAATTTTTGACGCCGTGAAGACATCATCGATAATATACAGATTCTCCTGTCCATCATCACAAGAGTACTCCATCTCCTCCAGTTGAGATCGGAGCGCTTCTGGAATATCGTTCCATTTCCGATTCTTATGTAACGCATTTAACAGTTTCTCTGCCTGCTGGCAATCGTTATTCTGCTCTTTGTCATGCTGATAAGCCATTCGAGTAATTTGTTTCATTGCCATTTCTTTTTGACTCATTTCCAACGAGAAGAACAATACTGTAGTATTCTGCTTTGCCATCTGAGCAGCAGCCTGCAACAGGAATGTTGTTTTACCAGCACCCGGCTCGGCACCAAGAATCACCAACTGATGCTCATGAAGCCCGCCCTGAAGAGCCTGATCTAACTTCTCAAAGCCTGTGGCAATAGGCTTTTCAACAACATCATCTTTTATATTCTGGATCTGAGCACTAATTAGACTGCTCATCAAATTACCTTCAAATCCACTGCATGTCTTTTGTTCTAAATTGCCCATATTTTTCTCATGTCTATTATTACTAAAGCGCTGCATTGCTCGATTTTCTACGCGAGCAATAAATGCAGCAAACCTTTTTCTATCATCCGTCAATGCCTCATTGGCATCCTTATATTTTGAGGGAAGTTTGGCTTCGATGAACGGAATTTCCATTTTCCGAAGCATTGTCGCCAATTTATTTT
>OLVP01001276.1_pt1 | contig 16073 bp, 15 predicted proteins | sample 1673281 | NCBI WGS metagenome assembly OLVP01 (sample SAMEA3178940, study PRJEB25190) | human gut metagenome | biome: human gut; feature: human-associated habitat; material: faeces | place: Austria | collected 2013
TATATGATGTCGCATAATACTGAATATGCCCCCGCAGACTTGGGGCTAAATATTCTGTTTCCAGCCTTTTTCTTATACCGCTCCAGCTTGACATTCTCTCTTCTCCAAAAATTTATCAATCACTATTTTCTACAAAACCTCCCTGCAAGATGATGGGATGCCTTCCAAACAATTTATATGACAGGAGTTTTTGTCCTGTTAAATCTCTAAAATACGGTATTCTCAACCTTTTTGTCACAGAAACACATTGGTTACCGTCATTCCCACTCTTCATATAAAGTCTGCTGCCCATTATATAATTTGACTTATAAGTCGTTGGGGAAGAAAACGTTTATAAAAACAGTCGCATAATCTAATATTTATTCTTGTGGTTCTACAAAAAAATCCTTATAAACACTGGATATTTCTTTTAGTTTTTCACTCATTAAAGGACCTAAATATTTAAAAATCCCATCAACTAATTCGTCTCCGGCTCTCCCAACTATTCTTCCACTTAATTTTTTAAGAATGGAAGAGAGTATTCCCTTAAATCCCAATTCCTCCCTTGCACCACATTTAACTAATGCTTCCGTTATTCTCTTTCGTGATTCATTCGGAATCATATCTTCAAATATGGTGATATAAGCTTCCTCTGATAATTTAATCAATTCAGCAGAAAAGGAACCATCCGTAATGTATCCCAATCTTTTAAGTTTCCACCTCAAATGATCTGATAATAATGGATTACTAATTTCAATTGCAATTTTATCATTTTCCTTAAAGAAAATAGGGGTAGACAGTAACTCCCTTAATTCTTTATCCAGCATTTCTTCTGATGAGTTGCGCATTTTAGCTTCATATAACAGATTTCTTGCCTTTGCTCTGGTCACTTTCAAATTAGATACAATATCATATAAATCAGAATCTTTCTCTATAATCTTTAAATCTTGCAGCTTCATAAAAAGCAATATATCGAAATCCCTTTTAGACATAGACCCATACGCAGGGTTCATATAGGCAGTGATTAATTCTTTAAAAACTCTTTTCACTTCTTTGGAGTCAACCCCATCAATTCGATCTACAAACATCATATCCCCCCTCTGTCATTTAATATAAAGCCCATTCAAATACATTTCTTAGCAGTTCTATGAAAACAGTTCATCTGCTTCATGCTCAGCAGAATTAAAAACTCTGTAATATTTTCAGAGATATATCTATATGATTTATCCAATTCACCCGATAAACCGGGATTTATCTATACTCCTTCAGCAAATAGTGACCATTACATTACCATTCATTTCTAATATTTTCTTATAGAAGTCTTTCAGATTTTGAAAGTAATCCATTAGTTCTTCTTTTATTTCATCCGTTTCTTCTTCATAATTCCCAATGTCCGGATATATATTTGCTTTTTTGCATTCTTTCATACTGAAATTTTCCATAGCTTTTTCTATATCAAAATGATCAAGAGCAAAAACTATATCTTTAACCCTCGACTTTTCTGTATAAGATATAAACTCTTCCACACCTTCAATAAATGACACACCTACAACCGCTTCACTAAAAGGGTTGTTTTTTATAGGCTTACTGCTGCTTACTCCTGTAAGCACGAAATGAAGTACATCCCACATCTTATCTAAATCAAGTCGTATTTCTACATCATCATTTCGCTCTTTTGCCTCCCCAAAAGTTTCATTCTCTTCTGAATAGAAAGCCTTAAGCTCCTTTAAGTTTTTATCACTTAAATATTTATAATTTGCTATTATTCCCATTTTCACTCCCTTCTATACACTGCGATTTGCCGCCTATTTCCTTTACACTTATCGACAAATTTTATGGGCTGAACAAATATACCGCCACCCCCTCGACATAGAGCAGCTCTATATCTCTTCCCAACCTCCTGCCTGCCCATCATATTTTGCAAACTCACCGGTATCCGTAAACTCAGATGCTGTCAGTCCCACTTCAAAAATACAATCAAAGTCATTCGAAGTTGAAAAATACAACGCACTGTCTGTCAGTAACGCTTCTCCAAAATCAGCATGTTCAAATCTTTTCCCATCGCTGTTATTCCCTACCGGTTTATACTGATATTTCAACAAACGGTTTTCTAATGCTGACTGCTGCTCCGGTGTGAATTTTTCCAGATTCTCCTCCTTTTCAAAGAAATCGGGTTGTGCTGACTGCTGTTCTTTCTGTTTTGTTTTAACAGAAAACAAAGAAATTGTGTAGCTCATTTATGATCTTCCTCCTTATAAATATTATAAATTTACCTATTATTTCTACAAAAGCCTCCCACCAAAATGATGGAAGGCTTTTTAAGTAATTTATCACCTTATTGCCCTTCGGTCAATAAGTATCAATTTTAAACTCACTCAATTCAACAACGCCCTTTTAGACCCACTTTTAGAGCTTCTTAGTATCGAAACAGTATCAAGAGTGATACTATTCTTGATATATCCATACCACTTTATTAATAACATATGGTCTTAGGACAATATGGTGGACACTAAAATTGCGACTTTTATGCCACACTCCCCGCATGCACTTCATCCGGGGTCTGATAGCCAAGGCTACTATGCTTTCTCCTGTGACTGTACCATGACTCGATATATTCGAAGATACTCTGATAGGCGTCTTTTGAATCCTTATACGTTTTACAATACACTTCTTCCTTTTTTAGCAAAGAATGAAATGATTCAATACAAGCATTATCGTAAGGACAACCTTTTCGACTGAATGAATGCCGTATTTTATGATTTGTAAGATATCGTTCAAATAATTCACTTGTATACTGCGTCCCTAAATCGCTTTGAATAATGATTCCTTCCGTATCAGAAACATTCATACAAGCATTACGCACAGCCTTTACTGCAAGTTCAGCAGTCATTGATGTATCATAAGCCCACCCGATAATCCTGCGACTATATAAATCCATTACTGATGCCAGATATGTCCAACCGTCTTTTTGTGTGAATATATAGGTAATATCTGTACACCATTTTTGGTTAATGCCGGTCGCTGTAAAATCCTGATTTAATATATTTTCTTTTTCATCGATAGGGACATTGTTTGAGACATGACGGTATTTCTTGATGACGATAGAACGAATCCCCATAGCAGCCATTCTTCGCTGCACACGTTTTAAACTGACATGCCAGCCTCTGTCATGAAGGTCATCACAGATCTTTGGCGCTCCGTAACGGCAATTTGTATCGTAATAGATTGCCAAAATATCTGCATCTAACTTTTGATTTTCAATTTCCCGATTAGAAGGGACATGGTGAATACATTTGTAAAAGGTGCTGCGATTCATATTGAGTACCTTACACATAAGTTTGATAGGATACTTATTTTGATATGCTGTTATGAAAGTAACGATTGCGGTTATTGTTCTTTGGCGAATATGGCTGTAGCTTTTTTTAATATTTCATTTTCCAGTTCAAGTTCATGTATTTTCTTTTGGAGTTTTTGATATTCCTTCATAGAAATAGTTTGCTTCTCATTTACTTGAAGAGTAGGAGCATAGAGCTTCTTCCATTTGTAAATTGTTTGCTCGACTAAGCCATATTCATTTGCGAGCGCTTTAACTGATTTTCCGGAAAGGTGTAAGTTTACAATCTGTTTCTTAAATTCCTCAGAATACCTCTTGTTGTTATGCACCATTTGCAACACATCCTTTCCTATACAAAAGTTTAACGTGTCGCATTTTATGTGTCCACTAATTTATACTAACACTACCAAAACAAAATATCTATCAAGATAATTTTCTTTCTTAGATAAACTAAAAACCGTAACTTCTCGCTACGGTTTCATTAGTTTATCTATTCTTTTTTAAAATACGGGAAAACTTTCAAAAGAAAACGCTCTTACTCCCACTCGATATGTCCATTGATATCGTTTTGTATAAACGGAAATAATATCTACTACACTTATTTATCTTGAGAAACAAATAATAAATATGAATATAACAAGTTAAAAACTGACTGATCACCTTTATAAAACTCCTCATTAACAATACGTGTCAATCCATGAGTAGAATAATTATATTTATCTACAAATGCCCCACTAATTAAATCTACCTTATTTAAATTATATATACTAACTATGCCCTTTTTATCTCTATCGTCTTCAATCTGAGAGAAAAAATTGTCTGAAATATTCTTTTCGCAAAAAATATTTTTAAAATTATCTTTTAAATACTCACTTTTCTTCACGTTAAGAATATTCAAAATATCACAACATATAACTTCCAATAATGTTCTTATAGCAGCTACTCTTAATAATTTACAACTATTATCTATATAACACTTGTTAAATTCATCTATAAAATTTAACAAATCATTGTCTAAAGTAGTTGTTTTATCTAAAGCAATCAAAGGATGAATGAATCCAGTATCACACTTTTTTATACTAATGTTTTTCTTCAAAACGCAGGGAATTGCTTGTTTAAACTCAAACTCTTTACCTGAAATCTTATCAGAAAATTTAATATTGAAATAAACATTAGATGCATTCATCACAGTTAACTTCTCATTCTTTGAATCAAATGAAATGTTTTTAGTTGGATTAATATCAATAGATATTATTTTAATTCTATTTGTACTTTTACAATCCTGTGCACTCAAAATATCGTCTAAACGATACTCCTTAGCTACCTCTAATTCATTTAATATAAATCTCATCTTTGCATCAGGATAATCTAGGACACTTATATTAGTTGTATCTCCATTGTTATGTTCTATTTTCCAATCGCCAATCTTCATTGAGTTGAAATTTTTTTCAATATTGTTTTGATAATATATTGTTTTAATATTTGTATCATCAATTTCATTATCTTTTAGTGATTCTCCTTTGAGCATCTTTATATTTCTATTCTTGGGTTTTTGTTGAATCTCTAACTCTTCTATTTCTTTTATCCTAACTTGAGAATCAGAAGAAATGTAATTTAATAACTCCTGAAATAAAAGCTGGTTCTTGGACTCTATTAACATAGTTCTATCAGAATTAAAATCCAAAATTCCCTTTTCCATTAAAAAAACATTAATAATACCTACTTGTTGTCGTATTACTTTACTAGAGCTCCTAGATGTATTAATTTCAACATTATATAACTCATTACTAAAATAAACATTATTAAAATAAACTAATGGTGAAATTTTCTTTAAGCTTTGATCTTTATAATAATCTGAAACTTGTTTAACTCCTCCACTACTCAATTTAAAATATGTTATTTGAAAATTAATTCCAAATTTATCATTATTCAATAGTTTATTATATTTTTTATCAATATCAATGTCGTACCATGAATTATTTATGCATATCCTATAATAAAAGCAATCATCCGCATAATTTCTATCACTATCAAAAAATGCTTCAGCAATAATTTTATTTTTAAGTGATAAATTACTAATATCAGAATTTATTTCTTTTGAATTTTTCGTAAAATTGTTTAATTTGATTTCAAATGAATCATCAATTATTGAATTCTTTAATTTTAAAAAATCCGATGGATTATCCAAAACCTTGCAAAAGAGCTCCATAGTCTCACTATTTAAATCTTCAATAACTATTTTAGTTCCGTGCTTTTTCGAATCAACACTTGCATTTTCAGAGATATCAACTTTTGAATTGTAAATATCTTTTAAGTTTTCAATCTCATTCATATCTATTGAAAAAGAATAATCTATTTCCTGTTTTGAAGTATGTACTGTAACCTTACTTCCAAATTTAAAAACAGAAAAAAATCCCAATCCCTTTTCCCCTGAAATAATTCTTCCATTTTTAATTACACCATATTCTTTATTGCTATGACTGACAATTAATAAATCATGAATATCACTCAAGTCCATACCCTCGCCATCATCTATGATTTCAATCATGCCATCATATATATTAATCTCAATATAACTAGCCATAGCTTCATAAGCGTTCTTTATCAACTCAACCATTGAATAAGTCGTACTCGGAATCTTTTCTGAAATTTCCTTAATTATTTTCCCAGATACTGATAATCTCATTATTGCCTCCTACTTTGTGAATATTAAAATTGTTTCTTCGGATATGGATTTTACGATTTTTTCATTTTTTGCCGGAGAAAGTGTAAGTGGTGTTTTTTTATATAATATATTTCTATTAAATTTAGAAACCATTTGTAATCCCAATTTATCCGCTATTTCTATCGTTATATTATCTAACGGTTGCATAATTGCATCTACGCTTCGATTCCCTACTGTCATTATTAAATATCCATCTTTTGCTAAGCAACTTTCCATGGATTTCAATGCAATATAATAATCTTCAAAAAAATTAATTACTTTACCCCTCTTATCTACAGATATTTCATTTAAATATTCATTAAGTAATTGTATGTCCTTTGTATTACAAGCTTCCCTTTTTTCTCCACCAATGCTAATTTTATCTATTGTAGAATATGTTTCTAAAACAGATGGTTCACACGACAAATCTTTATTATCAATCCATTTAAGGGATAAAATTGAGGCTTGACCATATGTGACCGTTGTAGAATTATCACCATATGGAGGAGATGTGCAGATGATTTTAAACTTCTCATTTAGCTTATGTTGCATAACTTCACAACAATCACCATAAATAATTTTCACTCTGTTTTTTTCTTCATAATTTAATAAACTAGCATTTTCTTTAACTTTACCAATAAAAAATCCAATACAATCATCCTGTATAAGATTTATTTTTTCTTCAGGTAAAATATGCAATTTAAAAGTACTTGTTCTGTCATTACTAAATTTAAATATTGTTTCCGATAAACAAATCCAAAAAAACTTTCTAATACTTACATCTTCCTCAGCAATAATACATTGTCTAATTTTACTCAATGACTGAATTATGTCTTTTCTAAACCACTTTTCTATGTTATAAAAGTAATGCTCTTTAAAATTTTGCTCTTGATTTAAATTATTTTCTATTTTAGCAATTGCAGATAACATCTTCTCACGATTATATACATTCGTTTTTACATATGATAATAAAGTTGCATAAGGATTGATATCTATGCCTGTTGAATCAATCCCTAAATCTTGTGCAATTACTAAAGTGGTTCCTGAACCACAAAATGGGTCTAATAATTTAATGTTATTATCTTTAATTTGTTTTACAATTATATTCAATAACTCATATTGCATATCCGGAACCATTGTAGCAGGATACTTTCCTATATTATGTATCCCTTTTTTTATTTTCCCTTTAAAATCCCAATATCCCTCCGGGTATTTATTTAATTCTCCCATAATATCTTTCATAATAAGCTCCTACTTCCATCTACAATCTATCGATATAATAGTTGCAGGCATACCTATGATTTGTATATCAAACTTTAAACTTGATTCAACCTTAGTCGAAGCATTATGAATTCTAAAACTAAATTGCCAACCACCATCAAGATATAATTCCAAGGTGTTTTTACTACCTTGTTTATAATCTAAACTTACAATTTGTGTTGGAAACGTTGATATTGGTAATTCAATACTTCTTTTACGGCTATTTCCTTGCTTGTTTAAAGTGCCTCTGGAATTATTAGCATATTTGCTTTACTGATTTCATTTAATAATTCTTTAGGGAAATATGTCTCATTGTATATAGACTCAAAACTCATCACAGTATCTTCAACTCTAATTATTCCTTTATTAGATTCATGCACCATTTTTTCTCCTTTTTTAACTAAGCTTCTTCATCAATAATACAAATTTTTAATTCAATTGACTTGCTATGAAATTTTTATTTTTCAGTCTCGATATATCCACAAAAGCATCCCACCAAAATGATGGAAGGCTTTAAAATTCACCTAAATTCAACAACTCCCTTTTGAACCTATTTTTTCAACTTTTTAGTATCAAAATAGTATCACTCAGGAGTTTTTGTTTCCACATATCGTTAAAACACACTGTTTTCAATAGTTTTATGACGGTAGCATATTTGCTTCTGTCATTCCCACTCAATCGTGCTCGGCGGTTTGGATGTGATATCGTAAACCACTCTGTTGACACCTTTGACTTCATTGCAGATTCTTCTGCTCATTTCGTCAAGGACTTCCCAGGGGAAACGGAAATAGTCGGCGGTCATGCCGTCGGAGCTTGTGACGGCTCTGATGCCTACAGTGTAATCGTATGTTCTTTCATCACCCATGACGCCTACGCTGCGGATTGCGGCGGGAAGTATGGCAAAGGACTGCCAGATTTCGTTATAGAGTCCTCTTTCTTTGATGACTTCTCTGACGATGGCATCTGCTTTGCGGAGAATTTCCAATCTTTCCGGAGTGATTTCACCGATGATACGGATTGCCAGTCCCGGACCGGGGAAGGGCTGACGGTTGATGACGTCTTCGGGGAGTCCCAGTTCGCGTCCCAGCTGGCGGACTTCGTCTTTGAAAAGCTCACGGAGCGGTTCGATAAGTTCAAATTTCATATCTTTCGGGAGACCGCCTACATTGTGGTGGGATTTGATGGTTGCTGCCGTAGCGGTGCCGCTTTCCACCACATCGGGATAGAGCGTGCCCTGGACAAGGAATTTCACATCTTCCAACTTGTTGGCTTCTTCCTGGAAAGTATGAATAAATTCAGCGCCGATGGTCTTGCGTTTCTTTTCAGGCTCTGTCACACCTTTCAGAAGAGAAAGGAAATGTTGCGACGCATCTTTATGAATCAGTTTGATATTGAATTTGTTCGTAAATGTATCCACCACCTGTTCCGCTTCACCCTGCCGGAGGAATCCGTGATCTACAAATACACAGGTCAGTTTGTCCCCAACCGCTTTATGAACAAGAACAGCGGCAACAGAAGAGTCCACACCGCCGGAAAGAGCGCAGAGGACATTATGATCGCCTACCTGCTGCTGGATATTGGCAACAGCGATGTCGATATAATTTTCCATAGACCAGCCGCCTTCACATTCGCAAATGTGGAAAAGGAAATTCTTCAGCATCTGTGTACCTTCAGTGGTATGGACGACTTCCGGATGGAACTGGACGGCATAGAACCGCCTTGCCTCATCAGCCATCGCCGCGGTAGGCGTCAGTTCCGTATGTCCGATCAGGCCAAAACCGGCAGGCATATCAGTGACCGCATCGCCGTGGCTCATCCATACAGCAGTCTTTTCTGAAATGTTTTCAAAAAGCGGACAGCTTCCATTCTTGTAAAATTCCGTATGGCCGTATTCATGTTTTTCCGGACTGGCAACCGTGCCGCCAAGGTCTTTTGCCATAAGCTGCATACCGTAGCAGATTCCCAGAATCGGTACGCCTGCCTTGAATATGCCTTCATCCAGCTGCGGGGCATTTTCCATATTTACACTGGCAGGGCCTCCGGAAAAGATAATGCCTTTCGGGTTATGGGAAAGAATTTCTTCCGCCGGCTTATTGTACGGCAGAATTTCACAATATACGCCGCATTCGCGCACTCTTCTGGCAATCAGCTGCGCATACTGCCCGCCGAAGTCGATGATGATAACAGTCTCCTGGTGTTTCATTCCATTCCTCCTGTCGGAATTGATTCAAAATCTATGTGGCAAATTCCAAATTATTCGCCATATTATACCATAAAAAGCGCTCTCCTTTACAGCATTTCCCGTAAAAAGGAAGGAATATCCCCTCCATCAAAAAAGCCGTCATACCCATTTCGTGTATACGGCTTTCATTTTTATTCAGCCTCCAGGAGAGGAAGTTCTTCAAGAAATACGATATCGTCACGCTTCGCTGCATCGCCTTCGGCAAGAATGGCAGCCTGGCAGCAGACTTGGGCGCCCGCTTTTTCCGCCAGTTCTTTCAAGGCTTTCATAGATCCGCCGGTACTGATGACATCGTCCACAAGAAGGACTTTCTTCCCGCGGATCAGCGCCACATCAGAGGCAGACAGGTACAGCTTCTGTTTTCCCATCGTAGTAATAGACTCGTCTTCTACACAGATAGGATCATCCATATACGCCTTGACCGACTTTCTCGCCACCAGGTACGTCTTCTGCCCCAGATTTCTGGCCAGTTCAGCGGCAAGGGGGATTCCTTTCGTTTCCGCCGTCATGACGTATTCGCAATCTTTCGGCACTTTCGCCGCCAAATCGCGGGCCGTGTTTTCCACAATTTCCACATCACCCAAAATGACAAATCCCGCAATCGCTACCTTGTCTGAAATATTCAGTACGGGAAGATGTCTCGTGCAGCCTGATACATGAAGTTCGTAATATCTCTTAGCCATGATATGCCTTTCAAAAATACATCCTCCGCGCAGCCATCGGATTTTGCGGGGAGGACTTATACTTCCGGAAAATACTCCGTAGTGATTATACTATTTTCACTAAAAAAGAGCCAACTTTTACAGAGATCTTATGTTACATCGCTTTTCGAAATGATTTCCACCACCGGATGGGAGACGATGGAAATTTCGACCTGCTCGGTGATTTCCCCTTCTTCATTTTTCTGTGCATCTTCTTCCCTCTGTACGTTTCCTTTGACCTTCACTGCCGTCAGTTCCGTTTTTTCCTTTTCAGGAGAAACGGTCATCGGCAACTCGGCAGGCGTTTCTTCCTTTCTCGATTCGTTTTTCTTTGCATCTGCCTCCGTCTCTTCCATCTCTGCCTTTATCGGCATTTCTATCGATGCGTTCTTTTTTACAGGATTTACTTCAGGTATCATGTCAGGTGATTTTATTTCCACCACTTTATCAGGCTCGGCTCGTTCCAGTTCCGGCATTTCCATGTCCAGCAATTTCACACTTTTCACGGATTTATTATTTTCCTGATTCTTTTCTTCCGTTTCCCTTTGCAGCTTTTCATATTCTTCCTGCCGCGCCATTTCCGCCGCCTTTACTTTTCCGTCCCAAATCGCCGTAATTTGTCCCATGTATTTATCACGGCACTCTTCTTTTCCCATTTCTTTCCGAATCAGACGAACTGCTTCTTTCTCTGCCTGTGCAGCTCCTTCATTCACAGCATGCCAGCCGTCTTCCATGGCAATCCATGCGCCGCCGTCTTCCGTTATGCGGAAATGGGCGGTAGATACAGTCGACACTCCTTTCTCCAACTTGAAGAAATTCACTTTTACAGCCAAGCCGTTTTTAAATAAATCTTCCACACTGATAGAAGTGAGATCCATAAACACGCCTGTATTCCCATCATTATCTATACCGCCGGTATTCAAAATCATCGGAATATTCGTATCTCCATGCAGATAAATCTCTTCCGCCGCCATGCTGCCGGACCACATCAAAAGTGTCATTAGTCCCAAAACAGCTGTCCTTACTTTTCTTCTTTTCATAGCCGCTCTCCGAAAATACAAATCCATTGCATGTTTTTCGTCTTGTATTTATTTTAACAAATCTACGAGAATGAAAACAACTTTTCTATTTTTTAGTCTTTGAATTATCAAGTCAATAAAAAAGAGTCCTCCTCAAAAGAAAGACTCTCCTCGCCCCATCACACGCCAAGTTCGTCAAGCAGCTCCTCCGTCGCTTCCAAAGCTTCCCTTATTTCTCCACGCAGATCCGCTTCATCAGTAAGAAAACGGACTTCGGAAAGCACGCTGATAAGGTGTGCCACCTGCGTTGTTCTGCCTATAATAATCTTCTGCGACTCCGAATAATTCTTCCAGTCATTCCCGCTCTCACTTCGGATATCGCGGATATCCTTGATTCCGTCTGTCAGATAATCTGACAAATCAAGAAGGGCATCCTGTGCCTGGCGGGCTTCTCTTCTTACATCCTGCATACGGCAGCACAGCTTCTTTACCTGCTGCTGGAATTTCTGCAGCCGCCCGCTCATTTCTTTCAATGCATCCACATCACCTTCACTTTCAGAAGGAAGCACATTCAGTTCCGGAACCACAGCATACTGGTCTATGACGCCCGCACCAAAACCGATGGCATCCATACCGCCGGACAGATTCATCAGTCCCATCGCTTTGGATGACAGCGCTTCCAGTTCCCTCCAGTTTCTCCGTTCCTTATTAAAATGCTCCAATCCGGTCAGTGTGTCGCAGTCATGAAAATCAATATTTTTAATTTCAGAAAATTCTTTGGTAAATTTTTTCATATCCCCTGCCATGAGAGTGATACGGACACGGTCCAGTTCTCCCAATTCATCTTCCGCACGTACTTTTGCACGGTATATCCTTTTTGCCGCCCGCTTTTTCGCACGCTCAATCTCTTCATTAATGCTTTGCGGATGTCCGCCTTTGCCGCTGATCGTATTGGAAATCATGCGCAGTATAAATGCAATAGACATATTGCCTCCCTGTTTATAAAAACAACTACATGCATAAAGTATAGCATACTTATAGAAAAGAATTTATGCAAAACTGTATTTCCCCATAATAAAACTGACCTCCTCAAATCAGTTTTTATCTAACTTTTGGTAGTCAGTTCGTCAGGCAATCTTAATTATCATGCATCACGTTTCAGGAGTTCATCCTGTGCTTTTTTTATCGCGCTGCGGCTCTGTTTATCCACATGTCCCGCGCCATCCATCAGATTCCGGAAAAGAAGCGTAATAAGCTGGGCTACCTGTATCGCTCTTCCGATCTGCATCTTCTGCGCCAAAGTATAAAGTTTCCAGTCACCGCCGGACTGCATCTGGATCCGCTCCAGGCTGTCTACGCCATCAGCAAAGTAATCAGCGAGATCATTCAGCGCGTCCCCTCTTTCACGGGCACACTCGGTAATATCCAGCAAGCGGGAACAAACTTCACGGACAGAATCCTGAAAGGCATGCAGCTTTTTAATCATCTGCAGGCAATATTCCTTATCACCCGCATTGAACTTCCTATTATCAATTTCAATGGGTGCCACATCCGTATATGTTTCCAACACGCCAAATCCGAGAGACATGGGCGTGTACGCCGTAGAGCTGACCGTCGACATATGCTCTATCTTCTTGGCCATTTCCATGACTTCATGAATCCGGTTTCCATCTTCCAGAAAATCTTCAATGCCAAGCAGCCCCCTGCAGTCCTCCAGGTTCAAATTGCGGATTTTACCGAGAGACTTGGTAAAACGCCTCATATTGTCATTGGCCGCCGCCACTTTTGCCTTATCCATCTCCCCAAGCTCATACTGCGCCCGTTCCCGAAGCCGGGCAACACGTCTCCTTGATCGGCGCACTGCTTTCTGCAATTCTCCGTTCATATCAGGAATTACGCCATACTTTTCCGCATCGCCTTTTGCCACAGCTTCCAGAATCTGAAATATATACGTGATGGTCATCTGACATCTCCCTCTGCCGTTCTCTGGCAACGATTATTTTTAATATTATACCATGTTTTAAAGGACAAAACCGTCCACTTATCTATGATTTCGGGCAAAACCCATAATAAAATTTATATATAATATCTTACTTGAGAAGTTTATACACCTCTTTGGAATACTTTTTATCTCAGCGCCATAAATAATTCGTCTCCTGCCTATATTCATCATGTAGTTGAGTTCCTGTTTTTCTTTTTGTCGAAAATTTCGGAGCGTGTGTTGGATGCATTTGCTGTGTCGTAGCTGATTTCTTTATTTGCTTTTTCTTTTGTGGCAGTGATAATGCTGTCTGCTATGGCTGCGTTTAAACTGAAATCCAAAATACAAATACATTAATATATTTGTATATGAAATATACTTCCACTAATATCGTCATAACGGAAAGGAAAATTGTTTGTCGTTGAATTTTAATAACATCATTTTTATTGTCACTTGTAAACTCCGAAAATAATACATAAAGGTAATATCTTACAGCAATAAAAACCGCCCATAATATGAAAATTGCTCCCCCTATTTTCCTTTTTGTATCATATATAGCAGTTTCACCCATAAGGCTCAGAATATTAGTACCATATGACAATACAAAAATTAAGCCAAAAAAAGCTAATAATAGCCACATACAAATAAATACTCCATATTTCCCTATATTCTGAGTGATTTTTTCCTTATGCCTATGTATATCCTCCCACACGAAAGACACCATAGTAATAAAAGTTAGGATTACTACTACTATTCCGAAATAAAAGGAGATATCTACAACTTTCATTTTGCCCTCTCCTATTCTTTTGCCAAGATCTGAATCAGTTCACTATCAAATTGTTCCTAATTACAAGTATTTTACTTTGATTCCTGTCCGCACAGCATATAGGGCTTTCAGTTATCTGTCTTCCACTTCTCCTCCCCTTTTTATAGGAGCAGCTGTGGTTGATGCTTATAAAAATGGTTTTGAATAAAATAGATTACCGTAGATATTCCCCAAATACATATTATATACGTTATAGATGCAGAAATAATCCCATCAATTTTGTATATAACCCTTACAAAATTATCAACAAAATCAAATAAGATAAATAGCAAATTAGTATATGACCTTTGTGTATCCACAGGAAAAACAATAATCAAAAGTCCTACATAAAATAAAAGAAAGATTTTAACATACCGTATAGCTCCTGATTTAGTAAACAATAACGGTCCTCTGTTACAAAAATAAATGATAAAAGAGTATAGAGTACTTATTACCCCAAACATAATTAATGCTGCTTTATATGAAAAAAACATAGCTTGCAGAAATACAAACGTTGACGGACAGAAAATAAAAGAGAAAAGCAATTCTGAAACATATAATATGGCAAGTTTATAAAAATGATCATGTATCCTCATTGCTTACGCGCCTCCACAATCAATTAATTATCTTTCTCCAGATTATTACCTTGTGCTTCAAGGTTATATCAGAAAAAGAAATTCCATCCCTTCTGCCATCATTTATTGATACCACTCAGCGACAGTTTTCACATGGCCTTTCCGTCTAGCCGGCTCTCTTTACGGAAGCGGCTGTGTCTCTTGCCGTATTGACGGCCGCTCCGCCTAAGGATACGGTAAGGCCGTTCTTCTTGTATTCTATATTTTACAAGGAATCTAAAGCTTCTTTTATGTTATCAGGATTAAATCCATCTTTAATCCATCGCTTGGGATAAAACTGCCGAAAATATCGTCCTTCCTCCCCCTTTCCGGATATCTTTAATTGCCGGAAAATCTCCTGATCTTTTTCATCCATATCATATAAATGATACTTTATACTTAATTCATTTTTATCATATTGTTTTTGTAAATAATCAAGTGTATTTTCAAATCCACTGGTTCGCTCCTTTGGAACAGTATCATAATATGCACTATTTATAACTTTATCTATATGTCCCACAAAAGGAAGAACATTAATTTTGCTATATCCTGATACTCCATAAATATATAAATAAGGTGAGTAAAAAACATGAGAAAAACACCATGGTTCTACTGCTGTACCTGCTTTTTTATCTTGATAAGTCGACAAGTAGGCCTGATAACGAAAAAATCCATAAGACTCATATCCATCCATATATATTACATCCGCAGATAACTTCCATCCTCCCCACAACATAAATAAAATAAATACTACGATTATGGCTTCCCCAGTATGATATTTTTTCATAGTTATCTCCCTGACAATAATTCCAACAACTCTATAGTCATATCATAAGTAGTCTTCCACAGTAAACTCTGGATATGAGCCTATTATAACGACACTTTTATCATTCTCCCATTTTTTATCTGATTACGATCATAATTACTTCTTGGTAAAATTTTATATGTATCATTCCAATTGCTAAGATAATGATAGGATACAACAACCAACGCATCCTCACCCAAAATACAAATTTTCTGGTCTTTTCCTTTATATCCTCTACATCTGTACTAAATAATCTATTATTTCCTTCAAAAATTTCCATTGTGGTCTGGATAATCTGATATTGCCCTTTCGCAAAACTTTTTATAGTTTCTTTCCCGGTAACTCCATAAGATAAATACAGAGCATCACAATTAGACCTAATTCCACTCCAAAACTATTTTTTCACTTTTTATTCTCCTGCCATAATATATCTGTTTCTATTGGGAAAGTAGCTTTAAATCCATATGATCCCAATATTCTTTCTTCCCTAAATAAATGCATGACAATATTGATTATTCCTCAGTCCTTATTTTATGCCAAACACGATCCATCTCTTTTTCCTGTTCCTTTTTTCTCTCTTCCGGCACTCTTCTTAAAAAACTTTCCTTCCATAAACTATGCAAAATTTC
>OLVP01001279.1_pt1 | contig 16058 bp, 12 predicted proteins | sample 1673281 | NCBI WGS metagenome assembly OLVP01 (sample SAMEA3178940, study PRJEB25190) | human gut metagenome | biome: human gut; feature: human-associated habitat; material: faeces | place: Austria | collected 2013
GAAATAGTAGAGTCTATAGAAATATATCTAAGAAATGAGGGGTATAAAGTATTTAAAGCATATGATGGACTAGAAGCTTTAGATATACTTACAAATGAGGAAATACATCTTATTTTAATGGATATAATGATGCCTAAATTAGATGGAATTAAGGCGACTATAAAAATAAGACAGGAGAAAAATATACCTATAATTTTAGTGTCTGCAAAAGGAGAAGATACAGACAAAATTTTAGGATTAAATATAGGAGCTGATGACTATATAACAAAGCCGTTTAATTTACTAGAACTTATAGCAAGAGTTAAATCGAATTTAAGACGATATATGAATTTTGGGAATTTTAATAATGAAACAAGAGAAGATGTACTTAGAAGTGGCGGATTAGAGTTGAATACTTCTACTAAAGAAGTAAAAGTAGACGGAAATCAAGTAAAAGTAACTCCTATAGAATATAGAATATTAGAATTGCTGCTTAGAAATAAAGGACGAGTTTTTTCAATTGATGAAATTTATGAAAAAGTATGGAAAGAAGAAAGTTTCAATGTAGAAAATACAGTGGCTGTTCATATTAGAAGAATCAGAGAAAAAATAGAGATAAATCCTAAGGAGCCCAGATATTTAAAAGTTGTATGGGGGATTGGATACAAAATAGAGAAAATATAGAGGTGAATTAATGAAAAAATTAAAAAATATTTTTTTGCTAGGATTTTTGATATGTTTATCAATCTTTTTAGGAATTAATATTTCATTTTTGGCATATACTCACAATGCTGATTTTAGTTATAGTTCAATAACTTCAGATGTGCGAGATAATGGAATGCAAATAGAGAAGAACTATTTTAAAAGTAAATATTTTAACCAAAAGGTTATGAATAGTATTTTAACAAATTTAAAATATTCTGTTATAGATTCAGAAAATAAAGATAAATATAATCCAAATGCTGCAGCAACAGGTTCATATTATTATGACTATAATGAAGGAATATACTATTATGATAGTGAAAAAGATATAAATATGACTGAAAAGGAATTTGCAGAAAATCTAAAGTCTGAATCTAAAAAAATTCTTAAAGGCATGAGAGGTATTGAATATTTTATAAAAAATAATACTACAGGTGAGATAGTAACTAATACTGATTATAAAACATTAAATAACTTTAAGAAAAATGCAAAAGGTTATTATCAAGCCAAGTTTGAAAATAATAACTTGGTAAATAGAAAAATAGGGAATACAGAGTACAAACCTATAAGTGGATATTTTTATTATCCTGAAAATGAAGTAATAACTGTGAATGATGATGTTGATGCTTATGTTTCGATTTCAAAAAAATTAATAGATCTTAATGCATTTGAATATGGATATTCTTACTATCAGCAGATTGTAAATAAATATGAAAAAAGCTTGGAGTGGGGTATACCAATGGGAATATTATCTGTGGTATTCTTTGTGGTATATATGATTATGAATTTTAAATTACCTAAAACAAAACGAGAATTTTGGAATTACTATAACAAAATACCGTTAGAAGTTATAGTTACACTTTTATCTATTGATATAGCATTGATAGTTGCAATAGCAGAGGAACCAAATGCTTTTGTAAATCAATTTTGTATAATACCTATTTTTATAATTTTATTTTACTTTATAGTCATTATAAAGCAGATATCAAACTTTGAAAAGAAAACTGATTTCTTTAAGACAAGTTGGAGTATTAGAATTATAATTTGGTTATTTGAAAAAATAAAAGTTACTATACAAGAAACTAGAAATCTAATTAAACAAAATAAAGATTTTGATTTAACAAAGAAAATAATTACTGTAGCAATCTTATGTGTATTAGCAGAATTTATAGTTATAGTCATGTCGGGATCATGGATAGAGCTTTCTGCTTTAATTATAATATTTGGAATACAATTAGGATTTTTAATATATTTTGTTAAAAAACTAGGATATTTAAATGAAATAATGAAAGGTGTTCACAAAATAAAAGAAGGTGAATTAAATTATAAAATCGAAGAAAAAAATGATATATACTTTAGTTCACTTGCAAATGATATAAACAACATCAGTGAGGGTCTTGAAAATTCAATTGAACAGAGAATAAAGAGTGAGAGAATGAAAAGTGAGCTTATAACAAATGTATCTCATGATTTAAAAACTCCTCTAACTTCTATAATAAATTATGTTGAATTGATTAAAAAAGAAGAAGATTTACAGCCTGAATATTTAAAAGACTATGTGAAAGTGCTTGATAATAAATCAAAGAGATTAAAAGTATTAATAGAAGATTTATTTGAGGCTAGTAAGGCTAGTACAGGAAATATCGAACTTGAATTGGTAAGACTAGATTTAAAACAATTATTACAGCAAAGTATAGGTGAATTAGAGGACAAATTAGAAGAAGCTAATTTAGGACTTAGGGTCAATTTAACAGAAGAGAGTACCTATGTTTTAGCAGATGGTAGAAGACTGTATAGAGTTTTTGAAAATCTAATTTGCAATATAAGTAAGTATTCACTTCCAAATACACGTGTGTATATAGATGTTGTAAAAGAAGATGGTAAAATTATAACTACAATGAAAAATATATCTTCATATGAACTTAATTTTGATCCTGAGGAAATTATGGAAAGATTTAAACGAGCAGATGAATCTAGAAATACTGAGGGTAGTGGGCTTGGCCTTGCTATAGCGAGAGACTTAGTAAGTCTTCAAGGTGGAAATATGAGCATTGATATAGATGGTGATTTATTTAAAGTAAAAGTAGTTATGGATGAGTATCCACAACAAATATTACTTCAAAAATAAATAAATCTTTATTCTAAAGTCCCTTAAAGATGTAAATTTCTTTGAAAGTTATAGCACTTGCTAAGCTAAGTGCTAAAAACACATATACGGAAATTATACTTATTCAGAATTTATAAATGAAAATAATTTTCTATGTGTTATAAAAAATTTTAAAAAGGAGTCGATTTAACTAGATTAAAACGGCTCCTTTTCATTAAATAAAATTTTAGATAATATGTTGATTTTGAGATTTATTTAAGGACTTTAAGTTATCCATATAAAGTTTAGTTTCTGATACAACTACCGGAGATAGTGCAAGTAATGCTATTAAGTTTGGTAGAGCCATAAGTCCATTTACTATATCAGCTATAACCCAAACCATTTCTAGTTTTAAGAAACCACCTAAAAGCACCATTGCCACAAATAAACATCTAAATATATTTATTTTGTTTGCACCGAATAAAAATTCAAAACATCTCTCTCCATAATAACTCCATCCAAGTATAGTTGTGAAGGCAAATAAGCTAAGGCTTACTGTTAAGAATAATGGACCTATATTTGGAAGTACACTTGCAAATGCAGCTTGTGTCATTACAGCTCCATTAAGATCACCTTTCCAAACACCTGTTATTATTAAAGATACACCTGTTAAAGTACATATTATTATACTGTCTATAAAAGTACCAGTCATTGATATTAAACCTTGTTCTGCTGGCCACTGTGTTTTTGCAGCAGCAGCCGCAATAGGGGCACTACCAAGACCAGATTCATTTGAGAAAACGCCACGAGCAATACCATTTCTAATTGCCATTGCAACTGTTGCGCCTAGGAAACCACCTGCAGCAGCTTGTCCTGTAAATGCGCCTTTAAATATTAAAGCAAAAGTTTGTGGAATTAAGTTACAAGAACTAACTAGTATAACTAAGCATATTGCTATATATGCTACTGTCATAAAAGGAACTATTTTAGTTGATACGTTTGAAATACTTTGAAGTCCACCGAAAACTACTAATGCAACTAAAACTGCAAGAATGACTGCTACTATTTTAGGGCTTATACCAAATGAACTATTTACAGCATCTGTAATTGAGTTTACTTGTGAAAAAGTACCTATACCTAAAAGTGCAACTAAAATACCACTTATAGCAAAGAATATTGCAAGAGGTTTCCATTTTTGTCCCATACCATTAACTATATAATACATTGGGCCACCAGAAACTTGACCTTTAGAATCTTTTGTTCTAAATTTTATAGCTAGTAAACCTTCAGAATATTTAGTTGCCATTCCGAAAAATGCTGCAAGCCACATCCAAAATAATGCTCCAGGTCCACCTGCTTTTATAGCAGTAGCAACACCTACAATATTACCAGTACCAATTGTAGCAGCTAGTGCTGTACATAGTGCACCAAAGCTAGATATATCACCGCTACCGCTATTTTCAGCTTTAAAAATTAATTTTAATGCCTTTGGTAGTTTAACAATTTGAATAAGTCCAAGTCTTATAGTAAAGTAGATACCAGTACCTACTAATAAAACTAATAGGGGAGGACCCCATATAAGACTATCGATTGAATTAAGTAATTTTAAGAAATCCATAAAAAACACTCCTTTAATGTAATAATTTTTAAATCAAATAATCTTTTATGAATTCTAGGTTGATAAGTATAAAATTATAATTTCTAGTGAAGAATTAAGCCTAAAAAAATACTAAACCTTTTCGATTTAGTATAGGATAATTCTAAATTATAGACGGAAGAAAACTTCCGGTTAAAGCTCTGTCCTTTTGCCTGAGAGATTGAGCTAGCTAATAGCTTTTGCCCCTTCGGCGCCTTATCAAAAAGGTCTCTCCAGAGTATCCTATACATTACAGTCCCACTTTAAAATAAAGTACCTGAGAGCGTTACTCCTTCGGTGTGTCATATTGACAACTCTTCTGTAAAGTTTCATCAGATTATCGATTTGTTGTTTGTAAGATAGATGATATAACTTTAGTTAAATTTTGTCAAATATTATTTTGTAAAAAATAGTATTATTTAAAAAATGATATTATTTTGAAGATTTTTACAAATTTAATAAATAAAAAAATATAAATTATAATTTGAAAAAATAAAATGTAGTCTGAAGAAAATAGCTTTTATATTAAAAAAATATATTTGAAATGATTTGGAATGTAAAGATAAAAAATTTAAAAATTTATTATAGAATGTATGTTTTGGAGAAAATTTCCCTAAAATAAATATAGAGGAAATTGTTACAAAGATTGGAGTATATTTAGATTTAAATCTAAAATAAAGGAGTAGGCTCTATGGTGAGTTTAGATAGAGAATTTAATGTAATAACTGAATTTAAAAATGAATTAAAGCCCGAGGATATAAAAATATTTTTGTATTCTATGCCAATAAAAGATATAAATGAAAGACACAGTGAAAATTATGCCATTGTACAGGAATTAAAAAAAATAAATGAAAATCCCAATATAGTTTTTAATGAATATATAATAGCATCTTTTAACCCCATAATAAATTGGGGAAAATATAAAGATATAGATGTAAAACCAGATAATAGAAATATCAATTTAGATAATCATACCGAAAGAAAGATATTAGAGAGGCTTCTTTTGTGTGATATTAAAAATAATATAAATAATAATACAACTTGGGAACAACAAAATAAATATGAAATAAGAGGAAATGCAAATCCTGCAGTGTATTTGAGACGTCCAATATATTCAAATAATAACTTGATTATAAGAAGAAAGTTAAATTTCGATGTCAATATAGATAAAAAAGATATCATTATAGGATTTTTCTTAAACCATGAATTTGAATATCAAAAAACTTTAGACGAAGAAATAAAGTGTGGAAATATACAAAAGGGTGATAAAGTAAAGGACTTTTACAATAATATAACATATGAATTTTTAGAAATAGCACCGTTTAGCATAAGTCAAGAAAATAAATATATGAGAAGTTCTATAATTGAGTATTATTTAAATAAAGGGCAGAGCTATATTATATCAGGATTAGATAAAAATACAAAAGCTGTACTTGTAAAAAATAAAGAAGGTAGCATTTTTCCATATATACCAAATAGATTAAAAAAGATATGTGTATTTGAGAATTTAGGAAATAGACGAATAATTGAGGGTAATAAATATATTAAAATGAATCCAAGTCAAAATATGAGCGAGAGTATAAAATTAGCGGAAGGTATATTGAAAAATTCGAAGTATGTTAAATTCAACAAAGCAAATATGATTGTTGAAAAAATAGGATATAAAAAAGATATAGTTAAAAGGCCAGCATTAAAATTTGGAAAAAATGAATCTAATTTTAGTGCAATGTATGGTTTAAAAAAAAGTGGGAGTTATGAACAAAAAAATATAAAAATAGATTATTTTATAGATCCTAAGATTTTAAATAATAAAAGAGATTATCAAATAGTATATTCATTCTTAAACGATATAATAAGTAAATCCAAGGATTTAGGAGTTGAGATTAATACTGATAAAAGCTATATAAATTTGACTCCAATAAATATTAAAAATGAAAATGTATTTGAATTAAATATAATACAGATAATTGAAAATTATAATAACCCAGTTTTAGTTATTTTAGAAAAAGAAAATATAGATAAATATTATGAGACACTTAAAAAAATCTTTGGTGGAAGAAATAATATTCCAACTCAATTTGTGGATTTAGACACTATAAAAAGATGTGATCCAAAGATTGATAATAAAAGAGGAAAAGAATCTATATTTTTAAATATACTGTTGGGAATATACTGTAAAAGTGGGATTCAACCATGGGTTTTGGCAAATGGTTTAAGTGCAGATTGTTATATTGGACTAGATGTATGTAGAGAAAATAATATGAGTACAGCAGGACTTATACAAGTTATAGGCAAAGATGGACGAGTACTAAAAAGTAAAACAATATCATCTCATCAAAGTGGCGAAAAAATACAAATAAATATTCTTAAAGATATAATTTTTGAAGCTAAACAAGCATATAAAAATACATATAATAAAAAATTAGAGCATATAGTATTTCACAGAGATGGAATTAATAGAGAAGATATAGATTTACTTAAAGAGATTACAAACTCACTGGAAATAAAATTTGATTATGTTGAAGTTACTAAAAATATAAATCGCAGGATGGCGATGCTCGAAAAAAGTGATGAAAATTACAATCATAGAGATAAAGAAAATAAAAAATGGATAACAGAAATAGGAATGTGTTTAAAAAAAGAAAATGAGGCATATTTAATAACTACAAATCCGAGTGAAAATATGGGAATGGCAAGACCGCTTAGAATTAAAAAGGTGTATGGAAATCAAAAGATGGATGACATTGTAAAAGATATATATAAATTAAGCTTTATGCATATAGGTAGTATAATGAAATCAAGACTTCCAATAACAACTCACTATGCAGATTTAAGTTCAATATATTCACATAGAGAATTAATGCCTAAAAGTGTAGATAATAATATATTGCATTTTATATAATATAACACATATAAAATTATATAATAAATTAAAAATCCTAGCATATTTTCGCTAGGATTTTTAATTAACTTAGGTTAATACCATATTCAGAAGATAAGTCGTGCAGACCTTGTTCAATTTCTTCTCTGCTATAATTATGAGCTTCTAAAACCTTATCTTCAAGTCTATTTAAATTAGTATAAAAATCTATACCGACTCTAAGATATTCGATATTGCTTTTATCAATTTCATCAAATAATAGATTTTCAGCTTCATTTATTTTTCCTTCTGAAACTAATTTGCCTAATTTACTATATAATATATCAGTATCGCTAAGATTATCTTTTTCTTCTAATTTATATTGAACCATATCTTTATTGAAGAACAGTTTTGATAATGACATAGCTAAGCTTTCTACCTGTCTAAGTAAGTAATCTTGTTTAAGCATATTTATACCTCCAATTGTAGAATTTTATATAGAATTATTGATTAAAAAAATCATATCCTAATATACATATTATACACCAAAAGTTAATTGTTAGTTAAAAAAACTAGTAATGAATAATTAATTGAAAAATTATAATAAAATATATGTTATAATAAATAATAATATTTTAATAACATAAAAGATATACAATAAGGAGAAATGAAATGGGCTTTCGAAAAGAAATAAAAGATGCAAATAGGATTGTAGTTAAGGTGGGAACATCGACACTAACTTATGCAAATGGACAAATTAATTTAGGAAGAATTGAAAAATTAACAAGAGTTTTAGCTGATATAGTAAACTCAGGAAAAGAAGTAACTTTAGTATCATCTGGAGCAGTAGGTGTTGGAATTGGAAAATTAAAATTAAAAGAAAAGCCCACAAATATAAGAGAGAAACAAGCATTGGCAGCAATAGGACAATGTGAATTAATGCATATATACAGTAAATTTTTTGGAGAGTACTCACATACAGTAGGTCAAGTACTTTTAACTAGAGATGTAATAGAAGACGAACATATAAAACAAAACGTATGTAGTACTTTTGAATTATTACTTCAAAAAGGAATTATTCCTATTGTAAACGAAAATGATACAGTTTCAATAGACGAATTAGAGAATATAGCTAAATTTGGAGATAATGATAACTTATCAGCAATAGTTTCTGTTCTTATAGATGCAGATTTATTAATAATATTATCTGATATAGATGGTTTCTACGATAGTAATCCAAAAGAAAATCCAAATGCAAAACTAATAAAACAAATCGATGAGATTACTGAAGAAATAGAAGCATGTGCAGGAGGAGCAGGTTCAAGCTTAGGAACAGGTGGAATGGCAACTAAAATTGCAGCTGCTCGTAAAGCAACAGATGCAGGTGTAAACATGGTACTTGCAAATGGAGAAGAACCATCTATAATTTCTGATATATTATCAGGAGAAGAAGTGGGAACTTTATTCACTGCAAAAAAATAGGAGGGGTAGAATATTATGAGTAGTTTAATTTCGATGGGACAAAAGGCAAAAGAAGCTTCTTATGAATTAGGTGTAGCTTCACCAGGTCAAAAAAATGAAGCTTTAACTTTTATGGCAGAAGAACTTATAAAAGCAAAAGAAGAAATAATAAAAGCTAATGAAATAGACAGACAAAATGCCATAAAAAAAGGAATAACAGATGCTTTACTTGATAGATTATCACTTGATGATTCTAGAATAGAATCTATGGCACAAGGCTTACTTGATATAGTAAAGTTACAAGATCCAGTAGGAGAAGTTACAAATATGTGGCAAATGCCTAATGGACTTCAAATAGGTCAAAAAAGAGTTCCTATAGGAGTTTTAGGAATAATATATGAATCAAGACCAAATGTAACTAGTGATGCTGCTGGACTTTGTTTGAAATCAGGAAATGCTGTTATATTAAGAGGTGCAAGCGATGCAATAAATTCTAATAAAGCAGTAGCAAAAGCATTAGTAGCTGGTATAAAAAGAAGTGGGCTACCTCAAGATTGTGTACAATTATTAGAAGATACATCAAGAGAAACTGCTAGAGAAATGATGAGACTTAACAATTATATAGATGTTTTAATCCCAAGAGGTGGAGCAGGTCTTATAAAATCAGTTGTACAAAATGCAACCGTTCCAGTAATTGAAACAGGAACAGGAAATTGCCATATATTTGTTGATGAAACTGCTGATTTAGAAATGGCAAAAGCTATCGTGTTAAATGCTAAAGTTCAAAGACCTGGTGTTTGTAATGCAGCAGAAAAATTATTAGTTCATGAAGCTGTAGCAAATGAATTTTTACCAACTATAGTAAAAGCACTTAGAGAAAATGGTGTTGAAGTTAGAGGATGCGACAAAGCTCAAGCTATAGTAGATGATATTAAAGTTATAGAAGAACCTGAATGGCATCAAGAATACTTAGATTTAATAATAGCTGTCAAAGTTGTAAAAGATGTTGATGAAGCTATAAAACATATAAATAAATACAATACAGGTCACTCAGAATCAATAGTAACTGAAAGTTATAAAAACAGTCAAAAATTCTTACAAAGAGTAGACGCAGCTGCAGTATATGTAAATGCATCTACAAGATTTACAGATGGAGAAGAATTTGGATTTGGAGCAGAAATAGGAATCAGTACACAAAAGCTTCACGCAAGAGGCCCTATGGGACTTAAAGAACTTACAACTAGTAAATACATCATATTTGGAGATGGTCAAATAAGATAATTATAGATTTTAATAAATGAACAAAAAAAGGTCAGTTTAGAACAGTGTTTTAAATTGGCCTTTTTTCATATAATTTAAATAAATAAGGTATTAAAAAATTAGTTAAGCATATATTGTCTAATACTTGAAATAAATGTTTTCTTTGAGGGATTTATAAGTGGATTCAAAATATATTAAATATCGATATACAAAAAATACTAAAATATCAAATAAAAAATAATTGAAAAACAAGATTAAACTATGCTAGAATAATAAGGTTGAAATTATACAAATCAATTTTAGAGGAGACAGAATAATGGATCAAGAAACAGTAAGTATGTTAGCTCACAAAGCTAGACATAAAATCGACTTTTTAAATCAAAGCAAGTTAAGATACTTAGTATCTGCTATGTTCGCAGGAATATTTATAGGATTAGGAGATATACTAATCTTCACAGTAGGTGGATATTTACATGATGTACATTCACCAATGACTAAAATTGCTGTTGGAATGGCATTCTCAGTAGCACTTAGTTTAATAATACTTTTAGGTAGTGAATTATTCACAAGTAATAATATGGTTATGGCCGTTGGAGCTATGAGCAAAGAGACTAAAAGATGGTGGTAAAGTTTTAGGATACAGTTACTTAGGAAACTTTATAGGGGCTATATTAATAGCACTTTTATTCATAGGAACTGGATTATTCAAAGGAACTACTCTTGAATACTTTGAATATACTGCATTAGGAAAAATTGATGCTACAGCATATCAATTATTTTTCAAAGGAATTTTATGTAACATATTAGTTTGTTCAGGTGTTTTAGCTGCATACAAATTAAAAGATGATACAGCTAAACTAATAATATTATTCTTAACTTTATTTGCATTCGTTACAAGTGGATTTGAACACTGCATCGCAAATATGATAACATTCGCTACATGCATATTATCAGGAGCTACTTCAGTAACTATTTCAGGAATGGTATACAACTTATTCTTCGTAACTTTAGGAAATATGGTAGGTGGAATACTATTCTTAGGAGCAGGAACTTACTTCTTAGGTAAAAGTGGCGATAAAAAAGAAACAAAAATGGATAAAGTAGCTTAGTTTAAGCTTTTAAGTATAAAGACATTGATATAATAATTAAATATCGATGTCTTTTTTTTATAACGCATAGGAAATTATATTTATCTATAGATTGTGGATAAGTATAATTTCCGTATATGTGTTTTTAGCACTTGGCGCAGCAAGTGCGATAACTTTCAAAAAAATCTACATTTTAAAGGTCTTTAAGATAAAGATTTTTTTATTTAAATATATATTATTTTTTACCTTTTACTATTGTATATAATCCTATAGTAAGCATTGGTAACATATAAACTATCATTAATGCATATGACATTGCATTATATCCTTTAGATATAAGATCTATTATACCTACTTTTGATAGTAATATTGCTAATACTAAAACTATAACTGTCATTATTGCATTTTGTTTTGGTGATAATGGATTTTTACCAAAGTCAACTAAACCTGCATTAACTCTAGCTACGAAAGCATGTATTATACCAGTTGAAGTTTCTATTAAAGTCCAACCCATAACTATACCAAATAGTATTATTGTCCAAGTTCCACCAACTTGTTTTAATATTACTAACCAAGGAACTGTTGCACCTAATACATCAGGGTCTGGATAATATCCCATAAATGCAAAGTAAGTTATGAACCATGGTACTGTCATTAACACACCTGCTATTAAACCAGATATTAATGATTGTTTTCTACTATCTTGTCTTTTTAATGCTTCAAAAGAAGATGGATATACTATTAAGTTATATGCTACATAAACTATACCTAACCATATTACACTTCCTGTACTTGCTGTTCCTGTTCCTGTTGCAAAACTTGTATCACCACTTGCAAATACTTCTCCTATATGTGTACCAGCTGCTCTTACTGCTAATATACCAAATATGATATATGCTGCATATAATGCTACAGTACCCCAAGTTTCAAATCTTTCTATTAAGCTTGAACCATAGAAGTTAAGTATACCAACTATTACTATAACAACTATAACACCTACCCAATAATTAAGTCCCATTGTTTGGTTAACTATTTCACCAGTTGCTGATGCCATAACTGCAAGTATTATTACTGATAATGGTATGTATATAAGATCGTATAATACCCCGAATTTTCCTAATAAATTTTTCATTAGAGATTTATAGTTATAAGAACCTGTTACTCTTGCGAATTCAAATGTTAACATACTCATAATTGCAAATCCAATAAGTGTTGCAAGTCCAGCTAGCCAACCTTTAGCTCCGTACATTGCTCCATAAGATATAACTTCACGACCAGTTGCATATCCTCCACCTATTAAAACAGACTGAAGTAATATACCTGGTACTAAATATTTACCAAAAGCTCCATCAAAGAAACTTTTTTTACCACTATTTTGTGGTTTTCTCTGTTCCATAATATAGTCCCCTTCCGTTATATATATTTTATAAATTCTATAACCATACCCACTCTCTTTTTGGAAATTAATGGTTATTTTTAATATTATCACTTTTTAGAAAATTTTGCAACTTTATACTGATTAATAAGTTTTTATGTCTAACAAAAACTTAAAAGATAAAGATTTTACAGAAAAATATTTTATTATTTTTTAATAAAATAAGCAAAAAAAATACCTTTAAGCATCATTTGAATACTTAAAGGCTTTATTTTTTATAAATTTATGTCAAATATATATAATTTTTATCTATATTTAGGTAGTGTATTAGCACCATGTGGTAATAATGCAACCTTCATATCGTCTATTGAACCATCATTTAATTCTTTAGCTACTCTTATTGCTTCGTCTAAAGTTTTAACAACATGGATTTTTGTATTTTTGAATTTTTCTGCTGGTATTTCAGTTACTAATATCATATTGTATCTTTCAGCAGTATCAGAGAAATCATATCCAACAAATCCTCCAATTGAGAAATCTGCACGTAATGCTTTTTCTCTTTCTTCCATATTTGTAAATTTAACGATTTGGTCTTCACAATCTTGGTTTCCAAAACCTTCACTACATTCTGATAAAATTATCATTGTTCCGCCATCAGCTATCATAATTTTAGAATTTGATAATGTTTTTGAAGTTTGATATAAATTAATATCTTTTGGGAATCCTCCTGCACTAGCTATAACTAAATCCGCTCTTTCATCAACATAAACTCCATCTATAGAGTCTACAAGTTCAGTTGCAGCTTTATGAGCTTTTATCCAATCTCCTGCAAATGCTGCTATTATTTGTTGGTCAGAATTTGCAACTACATTTAATAAATATGCTGGTTTAGCCATTGCAGCAGCTTCTTCTAAGTCATCGTGGAATGGATTTGATTTTGATAAATTTCCTGAATATACATTTTCATTTATCCCTTCACCAAATCCAGGATTTAAAGCGTTACAGTGGTTAGTATTTATAGTTTCTTTTCCTGCTATACCAGGTACCAAACTCTTTCTCCCTCCACCATAGCCTGCTAAGAAGTGATAAACTACCCCACCAGTTAATATTATTTTATCTGCTTCTATTGCATATCTATTTAACCATACTGGAGTTTTTCTAGATGTTTCACCCATGTAGACTAAGTTTTCTTTATCTTCACATTGATGGTCAACTATTTTTAAACGTTTAAATAAATCTTCCCCTAATAATTCTTTATGTTCTTCATCTGTTTGTCTTCTATGAGTTCCACAAGCAGATATTACTATTATATCTTCGTCTGCTATTCCACATTTATTTAATCTATCAACTAATATTGGTAAATATGTAGGTATGGCTTGCCATTTTCTTGTTACATCAGATATTATTATTGCTATTTTATCTCCTTTTTGTACAACAGTTGAAATATCCCCTGCTCCAATTGGATTGTCTAAAGCATATTCTATATGTTCTTTTACACTTCTTTGTGGAAGATCTACAACATTAGACTCCAATTCACAAGCAATTTGTGTTTCTGGTATATTTACCTCAAATTCAATACTACTATACTTCATAGAATGCATAGTAACCCCCTCCTTATTCGGGTATCCATATAATCACCCAGTTTTGTCAACTTTAATTTTATCATACATTAACATATAATGGAATTTATTTAATTTATTTTTATGTAAAATTTTCCATGTTATAATAAACTTAATAATTACTTTACTATACAAATTAATCGAGGTGACTTATATGCCGTTTGAAATAATAAGACAAGATATTACTAATATGAAAACAGATGCAATTGTAAATCCAACAAATAATGAATTAAAACCGACTGGTGGTGTTTGTGGAGCTATTTTTGAAAAGGCTGGATATGAAATTTTAGAAAAGAAATGTAAAAAGATTGGTTATCTAGAAACAACTGAAGCTGTTATAACTAAAGGTTATAATTTGGATTGTAAATATATAATTCATACAGTAGGTCCTATTTGGGACAATGCTAAAAGTGATAATGCTACTTTACTTTATAATACATATACAAATTGCCTAAAATTAGCTAAGAGTAAAAAATGTAATTCTATAGCCTTCCCTTTGATTTCATCTGGCAATTTTGGATATCCTAAAGATAAAGCATTAGACATTGCAACAAATGCTATAAAAAACTTTCTTTTAGAAAATGATATGCTTATTTATCTAGTTGTATTTGATAGAGAATCATTTAAAATAAATAAAGATTTATTTGATTCAATTACTCAATATATAGACGACAATTATGTAGAATTTAATAAATATAAATTTCGTCGTAATACTCCTGAAAGTTTAGATGACCTAAGTATTTCTATTCTCGAAAATGTCAATAGAAAATCGAGCATATATAAAATTGAGTCTGTAGATAAAAATCTTCTAGATGCTCTTTCAAAGGCAGAAGATACTTTTTCTCAATATCTACTTAAACTTATAGATAGCTCCGGTATGACAGATGCTCAAGTATATAAAAAGGCAAATATAGATAGACGATTATTTTCTAAAATAAGAAACAATAAAGATTATACACCTAGCAAACCAACTGTTTTATCTCTTGCAATCGCACTTGAATTAAATCTTGATAAAACAAACGATTTGCTTAGAAAAGCTGGATTTGCATTATCTCATAGTAACAAATTCGATATAATTATCGAATACTTTATATCAAATCAAATATATGACATATACAAAATAAATGAAACACTCTTCTCATTTGATCAAAATATTTTAAGAACCTAAATTTGTCGCTTTTTATGCGACCTTTTTTTTATTCCTTTTTAGTACAATCTAATCATAGTCATCAAGGGTATTTAAGAATAAATTATAAATCTGGGAGGTAATAATTATGAAAGAAAATTTAACTGAATTAGTATGTATTTTAGATAAAAGTGGTTCTATGGCATCACTTACAGATGATACAATCGGCGGATTTAATTCACTTATAAAAAAACAAAAAGATGAAGAAGGTGAATGTTTAGTCACTACTGTATTATTTAATAGTAATATTGAAATTTTACAGGAGAGTTTAAAAAATTTATGTGATTCTAAATATGGAATTGAAGGAAGATGTAAAGGATATTACAACAAAAGACTATCAAGCTATGGGGTGTACTGCTTTGTTAGATGCAATAGGTATTTCTATAGACAAAATTAAAAATGAACATGCAAATACTCCAAAAGAAAAAAGACCTGATAAAGTTTTATTTGCAATAATAACAGATGGTGCTGAAAATTCTAGTAAAGAATATAATATTAAACAAGTAAAAAATTCAGTCACTACATGCCAAGAATTGTTAGGCTGGGAATTTATTTTTTTGCAAATATCGATGCAATTGAAACAGCTAGTACATTTGGAATTCATGCATCTAGAGCTGCTAATTTCTATTGTGATAAAGTTGGTACAGAGTTAAATTTTAATGCAGTAGGTAAAGTACTTTGTTGTCTGCGTGAAGATAAAGATATAGATATGGATTGGAAATCAGAAATTGAAAATGATTTTAAAACTAGAGAGAAAGAATAAGGATTTTGGAGATATCCCCTTATATTTTAGTATTTTTTTCCTT
>OLVP01001283.1_pt1 | contig 16011 bp, 11 predicted proteins | sample 1673281 | NCBI WGS metagenome assembly OLVP01 (sample SAMEA3178940, study PRJEB25190) | human gut metagenome | biome: human gut; feature: human-associated habitat; material: faeces | place: Austria | collected 2013
AAAGCTTACTGGGAACACCCCTGCATAGCAGGGGGTTTTATTGGTTTTAAACCAATAAAATTATCCTTTTCTGCTCCGAATCTGGTTAACGGAAGTCCTACGGATAAAAAGACATCTGCACTATTCTTTCCTCTTATCTTCAACTCCTTCGCCATAGCTGCAAGCGTAAGAAGATAAAAACTTTCGTCAGTAACCTTGTTATCTTTTACCTCTAATCTTTTTCCTCCGACTGAATAAAATTTTCCTTCATACTGAAGAATATTATCAAATATCCCCGGTTCATTTGCTATTTGATTAACTGCTGTAGAAAAAGCTGTATTAACTGTTTTTATATTTGACCATCCATGGTCAATTGCAATTATTTCTAATCTATTTTCCATCTGTCTGTGCCTCCTTGCCTTTTTAGTCATCTATGTATCCTTCTTTCTTACTTTCCTAATAAATCTCTCATGCACGGAAAACAATATCTGCTGTTTTTTCCATATGGACATCCTACACATTTACTCTCCTGCTGCTTTTCTGTTTTTTGCTTTCCTGCTCCACATTTTTCATTATTAATACATCTGTTATCATTTCCCCAAAAATATTTGCATTTCATACAGCTTCTTAAATCTCTTTCCAATTTTTCTTTAGCATTGTTTTCTTTGCTATTTTTTTCCGGCTTTTGTTTTTTTGCGTTAATTCCCAACTATTCTGCTCCTTTCGTATTAATTCATAGTACTGTGGGTTATTAACTATGTATGTGCACTGTGCTTATCTTTAAGCCCTCATCGCCCGTACACCTGGGAATTACAAACAAGCCGCTTATGCGTTCACGACGCTTCCTTAAGAAACTATCTCCTCTGCCACCATTTCGAGGATAAGGAGTTTCTTTCACTCCTCTGTGTTTTATTATCCTTCCGCTACATTTAATCTGTCCTGCTCGCTCCACCTTCATTTTTCAATCCTTCGGTTCTCTTCGCATTACTATGAATGATTATCCAGACAGGTGCACCGGAATTTTACTCCTTACACTAATTATTCTGTGTAAGATATGAAATTCTTTCATAAATTTGTAATTGTTATTCAATTGTATTTTCAGGAAGCCAATTGCTTCCAGCACCATTATCATAATTCTAACTTTAATATTTAACCATTAACTGTAGTGGTGCATTTTTGTTTCGTTACACCTTTTTATGGTGTATTAATCTTTTTAGTTCCATATTTTGAACTACTATAAAATATTTTATTAATAGAACGTTGTTCTCTTATTCGCATACATTTTTATTTCATTATTTTAATATTTAATAAATATTTCATAGCAATCCAATTTAGTTATTAACGAAGAATTAAGCAAACTCTTCTTTTAAAGTTGGTCCATTTTATCCGGACCAACTTTGGACCAAATTCGGTCCAACTTTTGTGATTAGTTATGATACTATGCGATAAGTTGTGTGTTCTCATTGGACGCAAAAAAACCCTTTAAACATAGTAACTTACCTACGCTTAAAGGGTTTTCTCTTATCTTATTATTCTACCTAGATTTATTTCATCTGTGCAGCTACTTCTTCAGCAAAATTCTCTTCTTTCTTTTCAAGGCCTTCACCTGTTTCAAAACGAACGAATTTCTTAAGTGCTACTGTAGCGCCAACTTCTTTTGATACTTCATCAAGATACTTAGCAACTGTCTGCTTTCCGTCTGCAGCCATTACATATGTCTGGTCAAGAAGGCATACTTCCTTTAACTGCTTTGATACACGACCTTCTACTAAACCATTGAAAATCTTGTTTTCCATGATATCAGCCTTGTTGTTCATAGCAATTTCTGCTACTGCTGCCTTTGCTTCTTTTGAAAGGAAGTTGAATAAGTAATTTAAGTTACTCTTCTTCTCTTCATAAATAGCAATATCTTCATCACTCCAAGCCTTGCTTTCTACAGCCTTGTTGAGTAAGTTCATTAAAATAGGCTTTGGAAGTGTATCAGGCTCGTTTAATGCGCTGTCAATTGTGATTTCTCTCATCTTAGCAAGTTCATCTGCAGAAATATCATTTCTTGAGATGTACTGTGGGTTCATAGCTGCAATCTGCATAGCAATTGTCTTAATTGCTGCTGTTACAGCATCATTTGCAGGAGCATCAGCTTCAACTAATACACCAATCTTTCCACCTGCATGAATGTATGATGAAATAACACCTTCTGATTCTAACTTTTCAAATCTTCTAATGTTCATGTTTTCACCGATAACAGCGATCTGTGATACTAATTCATCCTTAACAGTCTTAGCAGGATCAAGAATCCAGACTTCGCCTAATAATTCTTCAACATCTTTAGCGTCTGAAGCAACAATCTGCTTAGCAACATTACCTACGAATGTCTGGAACTTTTCGTTCTTAGCAACAAAGTCTGTTTCTGAGTTAACTTCTACGATTGCAGCCTTACCGTCTTCTACTAATGTATAAACGATACCTTCTGCAGCGATTCTGCCAGACTTTTTAACTGCTGTAGCTTCACCTTTTTTTCTTAAAACTTCAATAGCTGCCTCCTGATCACCATCAGTTTCAACTAAAGCGTTTTTACAAGCCATAACACCAGCACCTGTTAATTCTCTTAATTCTTTTACCATTGCTGCTGTAATTGTCATAATTCTATTCCTCCTGAAATCTATATTATTCTTCTACTGTCTCGTTAACTTCTTCTGTTTCAGCCTCAGCTGTTTCTGCTACCATTTCTTCACCCTGGTTAGCTTCAATAACAGCATCTGCCATCTTAGAAACAATAAGTTTAACTGCTCTGATAGCATCATCGTTACCTGGGATAACGTAATCTAATTCTTCAGGATCACAGTTTGTATCAGCAATACCGATTAATGTAATTCCAAGTGCATGAGCTTCCTGAACGCAGATTCTTTCCTTCTTAGGATCTACAACAAAGATAGCATCCGGGATTCTCTTCATTTCCTTGATACCGCCAAGGTTCTTTTCAAGCTTATCCCATTCCTTCTTAATATTAACAACTTCTTTCTTAGGAAGAACATCAAATGTTCCATCTTCAGACATTCTTTCAATATCTTTTAATCTCTTAATTCTTGACTGAATAGTCTTGAAGTTAGTAAGCATACCACCTAACCATCTTTCGTTAACGTAGTACATACCACATCTCTGTGCTTCTTCCTTAACAGCATCCTGAGCCTGCTTCTTAGTACCAACAAAAAGGATTGTACCACCTTCCTGTGCAATATCAGATACTGCCTTGTAAGCTTCATCTACTTTACCTACTGACTTCTGTAAGTCGATGATGTAGATACCATTTCTTTCTGTGTAGATGTATGGAGCCATCTTAGGGTTCCATCTTCTTGTCTGATGTCCAAAGTGAACACCTGCTTCTAAAAGCTGCTTCATTGAAATAACGCTCATGTTTCTTTCCTCCAATTGGTTTTTTTACTTCCGCACCGGTATACGTCCTTGAAACCAGTCTTTTTCTTTTGACTGGCACCGTCTCAGACAGCCATGTGCGTGCTTTTTTGCGACCTTAAAATGATATCATAAAACCCTTGCGAATGCAAGGGTTTTTCAAAAACATCATATCGGATTTTTGCATATTTTATATTTTTACATTTTTTACAATATCTGTAATTTTTACTACCAGTAACGTCTTACAGCAACAATCGTTCTGTAATATGCGTTGGACGTTTTTATTCCACCTGCCGGATAAGGTTTACTGTTGGAAGCATGTACAATCTGTCCTCCACCAATATAAATTGCGACATGCCCCTCATAACAGACCACATCTCCCGGCATCATATCTGAAACAGCTACAGCTTTTCCGCCATAACGAAGTGATGTGGAATTTCTCGGTGTAGATATTCCAAATTTTGCATGAATCTGCTGCACAAACCCAGAACAGTCAATTCCATTCGTCAGACTGTTTCCTCCATATACATACGGATTCCCTATGTATTCACAGCCTTTGTTGGCAATCTTCTGTCCAGCAGATGCATTGCTCGGCTTGCTTGTATTAGAAGGACTTCCTGTTGACGGCTTTGTCGTTGTCCCTGTATTTCCGGTCGTTGGTGTGGCCGTACCTGTATTTCCGGTTGACGGTGTTGTCGTACTTACATTTCCAGTCGATGGCGTCGTTGTATTTCCCGTTGACGGTGTTGCATTTCCTCCGGTTGGCTTTGTCGTGCCTGTATTGGCTGCTGAACCCACCTGATTAGCCGATGAAACATTTCCCGTCTGATTTTCACTCTTACTCTGAGCTATTTGCTGCTCTTCCTGCATTCTTGCTACCTTTGCATCTGCCTCTGCCTGCGCACTTGCAAGCTGGCTGTCAAAATCTGCGATTTGGGCACGCATCTGGGTTAAAGTTGATTCCAAATTTGCCTGTTGTGAACTCATCTCCTGCGCCATGACTTCCATATCTGCCTGTTCGCCTTCAAGTTCTGTTTTCAAATTCGCAACTTCTTCTTTTGTCTGCACATATTCCATTAGTTTGTTTCGGTCATAACCATGAACTTTCTCGACATACTCAGACTTATTGACTAAATCCGAATAAGATGTTGCAGTCAGAATAGCCTCTGCAAATGATGCATCACCATTTTCATACATATATTTTATACGAAGCTTCATATCTTCATATTGCTTTTGCTCATTCTCTTGCGCAACTGCAAGGTCTTGTCCAACCTCACCAATTCTCACCTGCTGATTCTCAATGTCTTGTTGCAGCGCCTTATAGCTGACCAACAATGAAACCAACTGGGAATTAATACTATCTGCCTGTGCCTCAACCTCACTTTTCTGATTTTCCAGTGTTTCCACCTGATTCTCCGGTTCCGCAAATACTGGTGTTACAAACGCTGTCGTAACAAATAAAGTGCTCACTGCAACAGAGGCAATAAGCACCCGAACAACTCGTACTTTCATTTTCTCACCCTTCCTTATTAATTACCCTTTTACATTCAGGTTTCTCCCCCGCCCGAATGTTATACTCCTCATTTGCCTTATACGTTCAGAATACAATAATTTTACTGAATTATCAATAATGAAATTGTTTTTTTCAGACATTTTCAAATGTGACTCACCTATGGTTCAAATATGACTCAATTCAAGAATGCCTCGGAGTTTTTATGTCATGGAAATTGTAATTTTCTAAAGATGTTGGGGGTAAAAGCCCCAACTATGATGCCTACGGATTGTTCCGTGCTTTGCACTTCCACTGGCATAATGATATTAAAAATGCCAGGATTCAAAAGAAATCCTGGCAAATAAATTCAATATTCTTTTATTAAGGACGTACGATTCTCATATTAGAAGGGACACTTGCTACTTTTACTACATCACCTGTATGTGGTGCATGGATCATCTGACCATTTCCAATGTAAATTCCACAGTGTCCGGATCTTACACACACATCTCCAGGCTGTGGGTTACTCACTGTCGGAAGGGCATTCAATGACGCTGATGTGCAAGAACGTGAATATCTACCTGTCAGGCAGAAACCTACAAGACCTGAACAGTCAAAGGAATTCGGTCCTGTCGCTCCCCATACATACGGTTTTCCAAGTGCAGAATACGCACGGGACACTGCGTCTCCTGATACATAACTTGGAGCATTGTTGCTTGTTCCTTTATTGGAACTATTTCCCTTATTGCTATTACTTGAGCTATTGCTTGATGAGCTGGAAGAATTATTCCTGTTCGATGCAGCCTGCTGTCTTGCTGCTTCTGCTGCCGCTGCCTGTCTTGCTGCTTCTTCCTGCTGTCTCTTCAGCTCTTCTTCCGCTGCCTTACGCTCAGCTTCTTCGATCTGCTGATCCAGATCAGACACCTCTGCCTGCTTAGATGCGATCAGGTTATCAAGTTTCGACTCCTGTGACTCATACTCTGTCTGCATGCTTTCAAGCTGTGACTGTTCTTCTTCCAATTGAGCTTTCAGATCAGAAATCTTCTGCTTTGTCTCTACGTACTCCTGTAATTTCTGTCTGTCGTAATTATGTACATTACTTACATATTCCGCTTTGTTGACCATATCAGAGAAATCCTCTGAACCAACTAAGCTTTCTACAGCACTCTGATCGCCAGCTTCGTACATATACTTAATACGAACCTTCATATCTGCATACTGTTTCTGTTCTTCTGCCTCGGCATCTTCCAGATCTGACTGTGCCTGAATAATCTCTTCACCTTTACTGCTAAGTTGAGACTCCAGTTCCGTAATCTTTCCCACTACTGTATTAAGCTGGGTCTGGAGTGAACTTACTTCATTCTGTGCGGACTCTTTGCTCTTTTTCAAATCGTCAACAGATGGATCTGCAAAAACCGGTGTCACAAGTACAGAACTGGCAACTGCCGCCGCCAGAATTCTCTTACCTATTTTGTTCATATTCATCTTCCCTCTTTTAATTATTTTTCTTTCGAAAACGCCCCATCGTTATTATACACATTTTTCATAGTTTACGCAACCCGCTACAAATTTGACGCAATCTTTATCATTTTGTGTTCATTTTTTTACCATTTCAGATACAATTCCATCAAAGATGTCTAGATATGCTCTTGTATATGACAAATGCCAGTCCTTTCAAAAAAGAACTGGCATTAAATTATTCATTTTCTTATATACTTTATGGACGAACGTACCACATATTAGATGGTACTGCAGATATTTTCACTACATCTCCTGTGTGTGGTGCATGAATCATCTGACCTCCACCTATATAAACACCTACATGCCCAACTCTTACACAAATATCTCCTGGCTGTGGATTACTTACCTTAGTCAAACCAACGAAATCACTGGAGCTATATGTATGTGAATATCTTCCTGTCAGACAGAAACTTACAAGTCCGGAACAATCGAAAGAATTCGGTCCTGCCGCTCCCCATACATACGGTTTTCCAAGTGCTGAATATGCACGGGATACTGTACTTCCGGATACGTAACTACCAGAACTGCTGCTTGATGATGAACTGCTGTTTCCTTTGTTACTGGAACTGCTTGAATTCGAGCTGCTGTTTCCTTTATTACTGTTGGAGCTGCTTGAACTATTGGAGCTGCCAGAATTGCCATTCGTTGTTGTACTATTCTGAGATGCTGCCTGAAGTTGTTTCTGTCTTTCCTCTTCTGCTTTCTTCTGACGCTCTTCCTCTTCTTTCGCCGCCTTCTCTGCCGCTTCCTGAATCTGTGAATCAAGATCTGCTACTTCTGCCTGTTTTGAATCAATCAGAGTTGTCAGATTAGACTCTTCTGTCTCATATTCTGTCTGCATGCTCTCAAGCTGTGACTGCTCTGTCTCAAGCTGTTCTTTCAGATCAGCAATCTTCTGCTTAGTTGCAACATATTCTTCCAGCTTGTCGCGATCATATCCATGTACACTTTGAACATACTCAGCTTTACTTAACAGATCCGAAAAATCTTCTGAGCTTACCAGTGATTCAAGCGCTGTTGCATCACCAGCCTCATACATATACTTGATGCGAAGCTTCATAGCCGCATACTGTGTCTTCTCGTCTTCCTGTGCCTGCTCCAGATCTGCCTGCGCCTGAATAATCTCTTCACCCTTTGTTGTAAGATCAGCTTCCAATTGAGTAATCTTACTTACAATACTCTGAAGCTGTGACTGAAGTGAGTTCACTTCACTTTGCGCTGATGCCTTACTCTTCTGAAGATCATCTACTGAAGGTGCTGCCAAAACCGGTGTAACTACTAAACTGCTCGTAATTAATGCTGTCAGTATTCTTCTTCCAAATTTATTCATATAAAAACTTCCTCACTCAAATGTATACAATTTTATATAGTTTTGCTACTACATCTAGATGTTATTATACATGAGTCAGTACATATTTGCAATATTTTTTAACATTTTTGTAACATTTGGACCAGTCAAGCCATGCAGGAAAATAAATATGGGGTGAGAAATCAAGCTTGTTTGAAGTTCTCACCCGATACTTATTTTGTTACTGTACATTCATATTCGTATATCCCATCAGGCTGACATCGATTTCCTGTGCGGCTTCTCTTCCTTCGCGGATTGCCCATACAACCAGTGACTGACCTCTGTGCATATCTCCCGCTGTGAACACCCGCTCCACATTTGTATGATACTCACCTGCCGGTGTTGCCACATTTGTACGCGCATTGACTTCCACGCCAAATGCTTTTGTCACATATTCTTCACTTCCAAGAAATCCTGCTGCAATAAGTACAAGATCTGCCTGTACTGTATACTCAGTTCCCGGTATCTCAGTCATCATCATGCGTCCGGTTTTCTCGTCTTTCTTCGGCTCCAGCTTCACAAGTGTGACCTTGCAGAGATTTCCTTCCTTATCTTTGATGAACTCTTTGACCGTTGTCTGATATACACGCGGATCATGTCCGAAGACTGCCGCTGCTTCTTCCTGGCCATAGTCTGTTTTGCAGACTTTTGGCCACTCCGGCCACGGGTTGTTATCTGCACGAGTATCTGGTGCTTTGGGCATCATTTCTACTTGAAGAACAGATTTTGCGCCATGTCTCATAGAAGTTCCGATACAGTCATTTCCCGTATCACCTCCGCCAATAACGATAACGTGTTTTCCCTTTGCAGAAATGTATGTGCCATCCACCAGTTTCATATCATTTGCCCACAATGCTTTTATCGTGGACTTCAGGAAATCGACTGCGAAATAAATTCCTTTTGCGTCCCGTCCCGGTGCTTTAATATCTCTTGGATGAGAAGCTCCACAGCAGAGAACTACACGGTCAAACTCTTTTAATATAGAAGAAGCTTTTTTGTCTTTACCGATATTGCAATTTGTTACAAATGTAATTCCTTCTTCTTCCATAATATTTACCTTACGGTCAATATACTGTTTTTCCAGTTTCATGTTTGGAATTCCGTAACGAAGAAGTCCTCCGACTTTGTCTTCCCGTTCAAACACTGTCACGCTATGTCCTCTGCGGTTCAGCATATCTGCCACAGCAAGTCCGGACGGTCCTGATCCCACAACAGCTACTTTCTTTCCGGTTCTGACTTTCACCGGTCTTGCCGCAGCGTATCCTTTTTCGTAAGCATTTTCAATAATACTGTACTCATTCGCTTTTGATGATACTGCATTTCCGTTGAGTCCACATGTACATGCTGCCTCACAAAGTGCAGGACATACCCTGGAAGTGAATTCCGGAAAATTATTCGTCTTTTTTAACCTATAATAAGCCTCTTCCCAGTTGCCGTGGTAAATCAGATCATTCCACTCCGGCACCAGGTTATGGAGAGGGCATCCACTTGCCATCCCCATAATCATCTGTCCTGCCTGGCAGAACGGAACGCCACACGCCATACATCTTGCACCTTGGCGCTCCTGTTCTTCTTTTGACAAAGGTGTGTGGAATTCGCGGAAATGCTTGATTCGCTCCTTCGGTGACTCTGCCGGCTTATCCTGTCTTTCATATTCCATAAATCCTGTTGGTTTTCCCACGTTGTCCGCCCCCTATCTTCTTCCTTCTTTAATTGCGTAAAATGCTTCAATTCTAGCCTGCTCACTGCTCATGCCCTGTTCTTCCATCTGAACGATAGTAGAAAGCATTTTCTCGTAATCAATCGGAATGATTTTCTTAAATTTCGGCAGATAATCGGTAAAGTGGTCCAGAATTTCTTTTCCGCTCTCAGAATTCGTATAAGCCACATGCTCTTCGATCATTTCTTTCAACTCGTTGATTTCAAACTTCGAAGTTACTCGTTCAATATTTACCATCTGCTTATTAATATTCTTATAAAGATCACTGTTCAGATCCAGTACATAAGCGACACCGCCGCTCATTCCGGCTGCAAAGTTCTTTCCAGTCTTGCCAAGAACAACAACGCATCCGCCGGTCATGTACTCACATCCATGATCACCAACACCTTCTACAACTGCTTTTGCGCCAGAGTTTCGGACTGCAAAACGCTCACCTGCCACACCATTGATAAAAGCTTTACCACTGGTTGCTCCGTAAAGTGCAACATTTCCTATTATAATATTCTCTTCGTGTTTAAATGTAACACCCTTCGGTGGATACACGATCAGTTTTCCGCCTGAAAGACCTTTACCAAAATAATCATTACCGTCTCCTACAAGTTCCAGTGTCAGACCCTTTGGAATAAATGCACCAAATGATTGACCGCCTGCTCCGGTACATTTGATCACATAACTGTCTTCCTCTACGCCTTCCGGATATCTTCTTGTAATTTCTGATCCGAAAATTGTTCCAAATGTACGGTTGGTGTTCGTGACATCGACCTCCAGGCTTCTCTTCTGATGCTTTTCAAGTGCCGGAAGCAGTTCTTTTACAAGGACTCTTTCGTCCAGCGTCTTCTCCAGTTCGAAATCATAAATCTTCTTTGGATTATAAGTCATTGGTGTCTTTGTTCCCTCATAAGGGTTTTGCAGGATCTGGCTTAAATCCAGTGTTGCTGCACGATCAGATGTCGGCACTTCTTTGACTTTCAGAAGGTCAGTCCTTCCAACCAGTTCATCAATCGTACGAACACCTAATTTTGCCATATATTCGCGCAGATTCTGTGCGATGAATCTCATAAAGTTGATGACGTATTCCGGTTTTCCGCGGAAGTTCTTGCGAAGTTCCGGATTCTGTGTTGCCACACCAACCGGACATGTATCCAAATTACATACCCGCATCATAACACATCCCATAGTTACAAGTGGTGCTGTCGCAAATCCAAATTCCTCTGCTCCAAGGATTGCTGAAATTGCCACGTCACGACCACTCATCAATTTTCCATCTGTCTCAATACGGACACGTTCACGCAGTCCATTTTGGATCAATGTCTGATGTGTTTCCGCAAGTCCAAGCTCCCAAGGAAGTCCTGCATTGTGGATAGAACTCTTAGCCGCCGCTCCGGTTCCTCCGTCATATCCAGAGATCAGGATCAGTCCGGCTCCTGCTTTTGCAACACCGGCTGCGACAGTTCCAACACCTGCTTCAGATACAAGTTTTACGGAAATCCTTGCGTCTTTATTTGCATTTTTACAGTCATAAATGAGCTGTGCCAGATCCTCGATAGAGTAAATATCGTGATGCGGTGGTGGTGAAATCAGGCTGACACCTGGCGTAGAATGTCTTGTCTTGGCAATCCACGGATAGACCTTTCCTCCTGGAAGATGTCCACCTTCTCCTGGTTTTGCACCCTGTGCCATTTTAATCTGAATCTCTTTTGCGCTGACAAGATATCTGCTCGTTACACCAAATCGTCCGGAAGCGACTTGCTTAATTGCAGAACATTTTTCTGTATCCAGACGCTCGATTTCTTCACCGCCTTCACCACTGTTGGATTTACCATGCAGACGGTTCATAGCGATTGCAAGCGTCTCATGTGCCTCCTTGGAAATGGATCCGTAGGACATAGCACCTGTCTTGAATCGCTGAACGATTTCATCCACACTCTCTACTTCTTCAATCGGAATACCTTTCTTCGGATAATTAAAATCAAGCTGGCCTCGCAGATTAATGTGGGCACCTTCTTCATTTACCATATCTGTGTACTGCTTAAACATTTCATAATTGCCAAGTCTTGTAGACTGTTGAAGCATATGGATCGTACGTGGATTGTACAGATGTTCCTCGCCACAGCTTCTGGATTTGTGTTGTCCGAGACTGTCCAGTGTCAGATCCACTTCCAGTCCAAGTGGATCAAATGCCTGAGAATGTCTTGCAAGATAATCCTGTGCAATCTCCTCAATACCGATGCCGCCAACACGGCTGACTGTATCTGTAAAATATCTGTTAATAAATTCTTCTTTTAATCCAATGGCCTCGAAAATCTTTGCTCCCTGATAAGACTGAATTGTGGAAATACCCATTTTAGAAGCAATTTTTACAATGCCGCTTAAGATTCCGTGATTGTAATCATCAACTGCAGCGTAATAATCTTTCTGCAGCATACCTGTATCAATAAGCTGACGGATTGTCTCATGTGCAAGATATGGATTGACTGCGCATGCTCCATATCCAAGTAATGTCGCAAAATGATGTACTTCTCTTGGCTCTCCAGTCTCAAGAATGATTGCAACGGAAGTTCTCTTCTTCGTGCGCACCAGATGCTGTTGCAGTCCGGACAATGCCAGAAGTGACGGCATAGCCACATGATACTCGTCAACACCACGGTCAGAAAGGATCAAAATATTCGCTCCGTCACGGATTGCACGATCTACTTCGATAAACAGGTAATCCATCGCTTTTTCCAGACTGGAATTTTTATAATAAATAGTCGGAATCTCTGCAATTTTGAATCCATCCTGTTTCATGTTCTTAATCTTCAGAAGGTCAACATTTGTAAGGATCGGATTATTGACCTTGAGCATCTTGCAGTTTTCTGCTTTTTCTTCCAGAAGATTTCCGTCTGCTCCGATGTATACAGTCGTGGATGTTACCACTTCCTCACGGATTGCGTCAATCGGCGGATTCGTAACTTGTGCAAATAGCTGTTTAAAATAATTGAACAGGTTCTGATGCTTATCCGAAAGTACCGCAAGTGGTATGTCAATACCCATGGCAGCAGTTCCTTCTCCACCGTTGAGTGCCATATTTTTGATAGAAGTTTCTACTTCCTCATAAGAATAACCAAATGCTTTCTGAAGTCTCTTAAGATCCTCTGGTTTGTAGGTCGGTACTAACTGATTCGGAATTTTCAGATTCTTAAGCTCAATCAAATTGCTGTCCAGCCACTCACCATAAGGCTGTCTGTCCGCATACATTTCTTTCAGCTCTTCGTCTCCGATGACACGTCCCTGAACCGTATCGACCAGAAGCATTTTACCTGGACGAAGTCTTTCTTTTACTATGATTTTCTCTGGTGCAATATCCATAACTCCGACCTCAGATGATAAAATCAACTGATCATCATCTGTAATGTAATATCTGGACGGACGAAGTCCGTTTCTATCAAGAACTGCTCCCATACAATCTCCATCACTGAACAGAATTGACGCCGGACCATCCCATGGTTCCATCATTGTTGCATAGTACTGATAGAAATCTTTCTTCTTCTGGGACATGCTCTTATTATTTGCCCACGGCTCCGGAATAGAAATCATAACTGCCAGCGGAAGTTCCATGCCACTCATGACCATAAATTCAATGGCATTGTCAAGCATAGCGGAGTCAGAACCTGTGGCATTGATTGCCGGAAGGACTTTGTGAAGTTCTCCTTTTAAAGCTTCAGATTCCATATTTTCCTCTCTTGCCTGCATCTTATCCCGGTTACCACGGATTGTATTAATCTCGCCGTTGTGTACAATAAAACGGTTCGGATGTGCTCTCTCCCAGCTTGGATTCGTGTTCGTACTGAATCTGGAATGAACCAGTGCAATGGCAGATTCATAATCCTTATCCTGAAGATCTGCAAAAAAGAGACGTAACTGATCTACCAGAAACATTCCCTTATAAGCAATCGTTCTGCTTGACAGTGAAGCTACATAAGTATCATCGCTGCTCTGCTCAAAGACACGGCGTACCACATACAGACGTCTGTCGAAGTCAATTCCTTTTTCAACCTTTTCCGGCCGCTTGATAAATCCCTGCATGATGCATGGCATACACTCTACTGCACGACTTCCAAGCACATCCGGATGTACCGGTACTTCTCGCCAGCCCAGGAATTCCATTCCTTCTTTTTCCACAATCACTTCAAAGATATTCTTTGCCTGATTTCTTTTCAGTTCGTCCTGAGGGAAGAAAAACATACCTACGCCGTAATCTCTCTCAGAGCCTAAAAAGATGCCGAAAGGTTTACAGACTTTGGTGAAAAACTTGTGAGAAATCTGTAACAGAATTCCTACTCCATCACCTGTCTTACCTTCGGCATCTTTGCCCGCTCTATGTTCTAATTGTTCTACAATCTTTAATGCATTCGCCACGGTATCGTGACTTTTCTGGCCCTTGATATTGACGATTGCTCCAATACCACAGTTATCGTGTTCAAACGAAGGACGATACAAGCCAGCATTTTTCTGTCGCTGTTGCCCGTTCATAATATCTGAGTCCTTTCTTACATTTTTTTATTTTTTCCTACTATACACCCATTTTTCAAATTTGTAAATAAAAACTTCTTTTTAAATTGTCAGATAATTAGACGTTTTACGATTACAAAAGGAGTAGTCTGATAACTACCCCTCGTTTTGGCTATTATTTTTAGTTGTATCTGTGTTCAATCTCTGAATCATAACATAAATACTTGATGTAATAAATGCACATAACACTGTTGAAATTCCGACACGCATCGGATCTTTGAACAACCAGTCGAACCATTGGAACTGCGTTCCAACCACTGACAGGATATTCGCTGTAATATGCGCAAGTATCGGTGCTTTCACAGAACCATATTTTTCATATACATAACAGAACATCATGCCCATGATAAAACCATAAAGTCCCTGGACAAGATTGCCATGGGTAAATGCAAATACGAGTGATGAATACAAAGCCGCTGCCCAAAACGGTGAAGTATAACGTAATCTTTTATAGACAAGTCCTCTGTACACCAGTTCTTCACATGTCGGCATCAAAATTCCAAGCACGAGAATCTGCACTGCAACTCCCTGTCCGTATAAAGTCTGCATTGTATCGGAATAAGTTTCACTCGCTGCTGACAGATCACTTAAAAATATCAGATTATTAAGCCCAAGTGCCATAACTGCAAACATCACTATAATTGCAATATATTTCCAAATTGACGTTTTTTCCGTTACAATCCCAAGCTCTTTTTCTTTTCTGCTGTCTCTGTGAAATAAAAATAACATGACTGGAATCGTAATCAGCGCTGCCACGCCCTCAATATAAACAGCCCAGTTCATTAGCTCATTTGTAATCTGATCATATAATTTGCCGGACTGTGCTGTACTCTGCGCAATCTGCATCATCGCATCTGCATCTCCACCTGTTATCTGCATCAGATGTACGCCTGCAAGAAGTGATACCGCCGCCATATATACAAGATATGCAATTCCCAGTTTGATAAGCACAGATCCCCAGATATACCAGAAGCCTCTCCCGCCTCTTGTTTTCTGTTCCATCTATTTACTTCCTTTCCTTTTGCTGCTGATCCACTTTTCATTGTACCTTCACCGAAAACTCCTCTATTCGGCACGATGTTAATTGTACTTCTTTTCTACAGCATATGCAATTAAAAAAGTATGAAATCTTCCAACGCTTCCCGACTGGCACTGTCGTAATCTGCCATACTCTGAGATTTCCGGATCCTTTTCAGCGCCTTCTTCGCTTCCGGAGCGTTCTGTCCCATATATGCCCACAGCTCTTTTAACTTAAATAACGTATTTTTCTCACCCATTCCCACTTCCAGATAATCACATTTAATCTGTTCAAGAAATGCATGGATTTCCTTTTTATATCTGTCTGCACTCTGCATTTTTCGTAACGTTTCTTCTTTTTTCCACTCAGTCACATCTATATCAGTTGTCTTTTTCACATCTGTTTTTTCTCTCATACGGATCAGATCAAGCAGAGCCGGATTCATTAAAATCCCTCTTCCAAGCATAAAGGTATCTACCTTCGGAAATTCCCGTTTCATCTCTTCATAACTTTCTGGCGTAAAAATATCTCCGTTATAGCAAAGCGGAATCTTACTTTCCTCCACCGCGTCATGAAACGCGCCAAGATTCGGTTGATTTTTATAAAAATCCTTCTGTACCCGCGGATGAATAATCAGTTCCTCTACCGGATACTGATTGTAAATATCAAGAAGCCGCGCAAATTCTTCCGGATCATCTTTTCCAATTCTTGTCTTAATAGAAATTTTCACATCACATTTTTTAAAAATCTCATCCAAAAACCGATCCAATCCGTCCGGATCTGCAAGAAATCCAGAACCACGCCCTTTAGACACAACTGTCTTTGAAGGGCAGCCCAGGTTCAGATTCACCTCTTCATAGCCATAGACCTTCAGTTTCTCAACCGTATGTAAAAATGACTCCGCCTGATTGCTCATAATCAGTCGGTCATTTTTTGCGGACAGTTCATACATGCTATCCTTTTCTGTTCTC
>OLVP01001288.1_pt1 | contig 15874 bp, 12 predicted proteins | sample 1673281 | NCBI WGS metagenome assembly OLVP01 (sample SAMEA3178940, study PRJEB25190) | human gut metagenome | biome: human gut; feature: human-associated habitat; material: faeces | place: Austria | collected 2013
TTCATCAGGCAATCCCTCTCTTGCACTGTAAGCCAAGTCACAATTTCCTCTTAATTTGTTTTCCATTTTCACTTCCCCTTTCACATTGATCGTTATAAAAAAAGCCATTCATTTGAACGGCATAAAAGAAAAATATAAGAGACTTTCTTGAATTTTTAAAAATAGTAATGAGTATATGGTAACGGTTTATCTCGTTACATTAATGATTATATCCTGATTTGTGCTTTCATCCCAGTAAGATTCAATCGCTTAAATTATATATCAAATCTTTATTTGACTGATTAATTGGTTGTTTTATTTGCTTGGCCGTTGGAGATTAGATATAACAAATATTTAGAGTATTGTCTAATTTTTTAATAATCTTATTCCAGTGCGTTTAAAAAAATACCCTAGTAACAATTGATAACGATAAGATCTGATCCTAGAAAACTAAACAGTTCATTCTCTCCTTATATCCCCTTGTATGTGTATCGCACATCAGTAGAAAACTAAACATCATTGCAAACTCGGGGAGTTTGCCACGTAACCTAAAACAAAGTGGACCCCCTGCCATTTACGACGTAAATGTATCTTCCGCTAGTAGGGAATGCGTACAGACCAAAAATAAGTGTTAAACAATTCAAACATTTACCGAGGTTCAAAGTCTGTATACAACGTTTGGCGATTATATCCTAAAAAGATATATCAACTATTCTTGAAATGAATTTGAGTGCCATCTTTTTTATCACGAATTATGCCCTAAAAAGGTAAATCATCATCACTAACTGAAATAGGATTCATTGCCCTATTTAGACTCCCAGCCAAAGTTGTAGCGGTTGTAAAGGGATTGTTGTAGTTTTGACTGGTGGGAGAGTAATTAGGATTTGAGAAGTTTGGGTCAAAGGGGTTAATACTGCTTTCCGTAGCGGGAGATTGTTGGGTATTAAAAGGATCTACTGGTTCAGGTATCGTACTACTTTTCTTCGATTCTAAGAATGTGAATCGATTGACTAAAACCTCTGATAGATACTGGCGGACTCCCGCTTCATTACTATAACTTCTAACTTGTAATCGCCCCTCTATCCCAATCATCTTTCGTTTAGGACATACCTATCAATGGTTTGAGCCGTTTTATTCCAGGCTATACAGTTAATAAAATCCGCCTGGTTCCTTTGATGATCTAGTTAAAAAACTAGAAGAACTAATCGATGTCATGGAAGTCTTATTCGGATTAGGTCATAAACTTGGATACACAGAGCAAGATTTACTAAACAAACGCCAAGAGGAAAAAGAAGCATGTGAAGGCTTCCACAAAAATATCATCTTAAAATCAACAAAATAAAAAGACACCCGCTAACGTTAGCAATGAAGTCTAACAATGGAGGTGTCTTTTTACTTAATCTATTTTTTTCATAATCACGTTCAACCAACTAACGTTCTCACGACCTGGAATCACATCTGTTGTGACTTCTACTTCTTGAAGTTCTAAATTAGGAAACTCTTTCAGTAAGGTACTGAATGAAACTTCAGTAAAGTCATTAATGTATCGTCCGTCACGCTCACCTTCAAAATCACCGTATTTGAATGAAGCATAGAAATAGCCATCCTTTTTTAACGCTTTCTCTACTCTCTTTAGTGTCTGTTTTAATTCATTAGTTGGTAAATGTAATAAAGAGGCGCATGCCCATACTCCATCAAACTCATTAACAGCATCTAGTTCATTAAATAACTGACAAATGACATCTTGCCCGATGTTTTTGCTTGCAATTTTGCATAATTCTTTAGAACCATCTACGGCAGTCACTTTATAACCCTTTTGAAGGAACCCTTTACTATCTCTTCCCGATCCACACCCTAAATCTAAAATATGCGCATTCGGTTGAAGATATTTTAACAGCATCTCACGCTTACTATCAAACTCAATATTTAAAGTTGTTTCATTGTATGCCTCAGCACACTGATTATAATAATTTAATGTTTTAGTCATCGTTGCCCTCCTAAAGTTCTTTTCTACAGTGAATGATTTAGCCATGGTGTTAAGTTAATTTCTGTTGCAACGCGAACGTAGACGTTTTTTGATTTTGTTGAATGTTTTTTATCAAATTGAAAAACACCAAGAAATCGATAATAGTTTTGTCCTAGATTATTTTTACTTTTAGCAAATATAATTCGATATTGATTTGTTTCACCTACTGCATAGCGAATATCGCCTTTTTTATGATTTTCTTCATATATATAGTTCCAATCGCTTGATAACGTATTAATCCATCCATTTGCGACGGCTTCTGCTTTTCCTTCTACCATTACTGCAAGCTTAGGACACCAAACAGAGTATCCCTCACCGAGAGGAATTCCACTTTTTTGATATCCTTTATAGTTCTTGCCAAAACATCGTGCAATCATTGTAATTTTATCAAACTCTAAATGATCCTCTACTCGAATGATTTGTTTTTTAATACTTTCCTCTGCTGCATCGAGCTTCACAACCCAAGGTTTAATTTGACGGTTAATTAAAATTGTCTGAATTTCATGAACAATGTCATTAATTTGATTTTCAATCGAATCAATACTTTCATATGCTTTGACTCTCCTTAAAATAAACCCTTGCGTTTCTTCAACCGAGTCTAACATTTCTTCTATACTTAACGTTCGAATTCTATCTTCTTCATCATGTTCAAGATGGTATTTTTCGTCACATTCAATCCCATAATTGATTTGTGGAAAATATAAATCAATTAATGCGTATCTCCCATCTGACCGCTTCACATATTGCTGCGTTAGAGGTTTGACATCTAGACGATTTAACTTATGATAAATTCGATTAATGATGTAATTTTCATAATCTTTACGTTTCGTTCTGGATAATGTCTTAATTAAATATTCTCTTTTTTTATCTTCAATAGACTTTGATTGATTACTTAATTTGTTATACATTTTTACACTCATCCCACTTTTTACATGATTTAAACTAAGTTTATTTTAACAAATTATAGAAAAACATGACATACTTTGGAGATAATTTTAATTTAATAAGCAATCCCATTGATCGTTTTTTAAAAAGACCTCAGTTGTATATTGAATACAACTGAGGTCTCTCATTTTTAGGAAGATTAACTATTAAAATAATAACGTTTCTTGTACTGCATCTTCCACGTAGACGCGCGAGGGAATCACCAAATGGGGTTCGACTTCGCCTTTAATGTGTTGGCTTTTGAGGTATTCACATCCTTTTTTGAAGCTGGATGGAACGAGACTTAGGGAATAGATGTTTTCAAATCGACTATAGATGGAGTCCCCCCCTAGCCCGGATAAACAAATTAACTGGGTGTTATTTTTCTTTGCGAGTTCAATGAGTGGTTTTAAAAGGTGGGCTGCATTCGTCTGGGCAAATGGGTTATCCATGAGTAAAACTTTTCCTTCTTCAAAGCTTGAGAAGATATCTGTTTCGTCTCGACGCATGAAAGAAAGTAAACTTGTTAAAATAACGAAGGCGGATAAGAATCCTTCCCCTCCTGAATTTTTCGCCACTTGCTCCCATGTGATTTGATATTCACGTTGCTCTTCAATTTTATATAATTTAATCTCAACATTTGACGTTCCAACAATTTGGTCATAAAGTTGTTTGGTTGTCACTTGATGGCCAATAAACTCTTCGATATTTTCATTATTTTGCATGAGTTGTAAGCAATGTTGCGTTAATGAGTTGACAAAGTCGTTCATTCGCACGTGATAAACATTGGCATTACTTTGCCAATCAGGTAGCTTGATGCGAAGCATTTTAATGTTTTTCCCACGAATCGGAATACTTGAATTTTGATCAATTAAACCGAGTTGTTTATGAATTTCTCCGACATAATCAAGTAACAATTGAATGACATTGCTTTTCTCTTTTTCACTCATTTCAATATCAACATCTAACTTTTTCATTAGGCTGTTAAAGACTTGATGCATCGTGTCGTACTGCTCGATAAACGATTGCGGGACATGTTTGCATACAGCAAATCGCTGTAATGGACGATTAAAGAAATCCTCTTCAAATAGAGGGAGGCGACTCATTCGATTAAACTCATCGCTAATTGAATGTTTTAATGTTTCGACCATTTTTTGTTGTTGTCTATAATCACGAAGTAATGTTCCTCTCTCTGTTTGCCATGCTTTTTCATCATAGCTTCGATAGCTTGAATCAATGACAACGTCTGTTTCAGGTAACTCTTGGTTATATTCGACTAAATTCGATTGCTCACGGGCGTATAACGCTAATGATTGCTCGAGCGTATGAAGACATTGCTTCACCGTTTTAATTTGTGCTTGATTTTGTGACAGCAATATAATGAAATCCCGCTTCACGACTTCAGATTTATCTAAAATCTCGGTTTCACCTAAATCACGTTTTAATAAATCATAGGCATTTTTCTTCTCAGTTTCATATTTTGCAACTGAAATCTTTAACTCATTAATCACCTTTTCTTGTTCACGAAGTTCATGCGTCAATCGTTCAATCTCATGTAACACCTCTTCATGCGCAAATTTATCATAGGTTATGTGTTGGTAATCAGCATCTGAAAGTTCATAACGTTGCATGAGTGTATGAAGTTGCTCTTCTTCAAAGTTAAATCGCTTTTTCGCTGAAATGAGGTCTTCCTCGCTGCGATGTAGCACCCCATCTAATTGATCTTTAATGGCCTCATACTCTGCTAATAAATCCTCCACATCTTTTCGTAATTCTTCTCCTTCTTCATAATGCTCAAAGCGTTGAAGAACTGCTTGTGACTGGGATAAACGCGCTTGTTTTTCACGCTCACTGGCTTTTAATCGATCGTATGATTCATGAAGTTCTGCTTGCTGTTGCATCGCCTCATCAATCTCGCTTAACGTTGTATTTAATTGCTCACGGACGTCTAATAACTCCTTCAGAAACTGAACATAACGCTCATAAGCAATTATAAATTGTTCAAAATCTTGAAGTTTCAATTGAGTAAAGTGAATCTGTTCTTGACGTGTCGTTAACTGTTTCAAGATCGCGTCTAATTCTCCACGAAGACGCTCTTTTTCCGCTTGAAAATGAAGAAGTTGTTGTTGTAATTCATCTTGTTGTGTTAAGGAATCAGAGAGTTGTTTTTTAGCAGGATCATATGTTGTGGCAGATAGCTTTTGATATTTTAAGACACCTATTTGCTCCTCATATCGTTCAAGATGAAGACGTTGTGTGGCACACTTATCTTGAATCTCGGCAATTTCTTTTTCTTTAAGCAGTAACAATTGTTGCAAACGGTGCTCGTCTAATAATTCTTCATTAAACCAAACATAAAAATGAAGGGTATCTAATTGACAATAACCAGATAAATACGTTGTGGCCGGTGCTTGTTCTAATTGTTCCCTCAGAATCATCGGTACAGGGAATGGCGTTTTAATTTGAAGGTCAATACGTTTTAATCGCTTCATCTCTGTAGCATTTAAAATCAAACTGTAGGGCAAAAATGGATTTTTCGAAATAAGGAGTTGATTTTCTTCGGCTGAACGTTGATTTCGTTTTAACCAGTCTATTCCTTGGATATATTGAATCCCTTCATCCGCTAGACGTTGTTTTAAATCATCAGGAATCGGCAAAACTTCTCCCGATTGAAGTTGTTGTTTTTCTTTTTGTAAACGATCCATTTCACGTTCAAACTCACGTAGACGTCCTTCAACGGTTTGGCGCTTTTGGTGTAGCGCCTCTATCATGCCATTTGTATCAAGAACGGCTTCTTCAGGCCAAGCAATGTAACTACGAATACGATGACGAACTTTCAATTCCTCTTCTAATTGTTGTAGTTCTTGTTGATAGGCGTTGATCATCATTTTTAACGACCCAAGTGCTTCTTTAGCATCTTCTGAATCACGATTCACCTTATGCTGCAACTCTTTTACGTGAAGCTCTTGTTCTAAGTCTTGTTTTTTTTGTTTCTTGAGTTCTCCAAGCTGATGTTTGATCGAGTCGATTGTCTCCTTTAACAATCCCGCTGCATAAAAACCTTCTAAGTTTCGTTGAATAGCTTCGTCATACTTAGAAGATAAGCGTTGTTCGTCTTGATCAAATTGTGAAATAGCCTGCTCAAGTCGCCCTATTTGAGTGGAAAATTGCTGACGATCCTCTTGCTTGATCTCTAATTGCTTGTGAATGTGTTTTTGTTGTTGCATCACATCTTGTATTTGCCAACGAACATGAGCTAAGTCAGCTTGTTCACGTTCGACTTGCTGTTCATACGCTAAACTTAAACTATATCCAAGATTTTGTAAACGTGGGAGTAAATCTTCTTGACTTTTTTTCGCAACGGCAAGTTCCGATTCACAACGTTGAACATCTTCTGACGCTTGCTTATAAGAGTGATAACGATTCGCAGCTTCATAGATGTGTTGTTGTCTCACGGTTATTTGTTGACGCTCTTCTAATTGGGTTAACCGATGTTCCTGTTCACCTGTTTCTTTAAGTAAGGTTGTTATCTGATCCATTAAATCATAAATGACAAGGGATTGTTGTTCATAAGCTAGACGATGCTGTTGTTGGGTTAACTGCTCTAATTGATGGTTCTGCTGCTCCTTTGCCTGTGTTGTTTCTTGGTGTAAAACAGCTAAAATCGCATATAATTTAGCCAATTGACGTTCATACTTATGCACTTGAGTTTCATTCTCGAGCAACTGTTTTTCAAGCTCTAAAATCGGCTGCATTTCTTCTTGAAAACGTAAAATTCCTTCTTTTTTTTTAAAATTCCCTTCGTTCGCCTGATACTGTAAGATATATTTTTTTATTAGTGTTTCAAAGTTTTTCATGCGGTCTTGCTGCTGATTGAGCTTATTTTCAATCGCTTCTAAAAACCATTTTTCTGTGAGCCCTTTTTCATCTTTTGCATCCTTAAATAATTCAGATAATCCCGACTCTTTTAAATTGACCTTTTTGATGATGGACTCCCATTCTTTATAATAAATTTGAAATTCTTCTAATTTATTGAAGTAGGCACGGCTACGTGCCGGCTGATTCATATCATAGTAATCAAATTTAAGTTGTTTATCTTGTTTACATTGCTCAAATAATTGACGACAAACATGAAACCCTTTTAACGTCTTACGCTGACTTTCTTGAATCAGTAGCGGGAAGTTTTGAATATCGTAATCATTTTCAGACGTATATTCATGAATAAAGTTAATCATTTCAAGGTCAAAACGATGATCCTCGTCCTCTTTCAGCTCTTGATTTTTACGAACCATCATTCCCGTTAACACATACCCAGCCTCATGATCTAAACTCCATTCCACTAAAATAAACGTTGGCTGATTCGTTGTAAAATAGCTAGCAAATGGACGATCACTCGTATCACGGTAACGTTTATGAACAAACGGAGCGGTTAACATTTGAATTAACACCGATTTACCGCCCCCATTCCGTAAAGAAAGTAACGTATTTTCATTGACTAGTTCAAAGCATTCATCATCGATTCGAATGGCGTTATTATTGTAATTTAAGTTGACAATACGGATACGATTAATTCGACTCATTTTCGGCCTCCTTTAGGACGTGTAATACTCGAGTATAGTTGTTTTGATTTAATAAATTAAAATCCATCAGTTGATCAAGCTTTTTCGTTGTTGTAATCATTTCATCAGCTTCAATGTATTCAATGAGTTGTTGCTCTTGTAAAAACTTAAAGATTCCATGTAAAAATCCTTCTTTTGTTGTTTTTTGTTTTGAACCTCGATCATCACTTCGTAGCGCTTCAAAGGCTTCTAGCATGTTACTATAGGCAATGCCAAGTTGCTGTTGTTGTTCTTCGTCATAGTAGGTTGCGCCTTCTTTTAAACGCTCGGCAATGATATTTTGTAACTCTCCCACACGCATAAAGTCTCGCCCTTTTGCACTTTGTCCTTGTCCATCATAAAATTCAACAAGTAAGGTTAAAATGACAAATTGAGATAAATAATAATCTTTATCTGTTCCCGATGATTTACAAAGGACTTTTTTTAGTTCACGTTTTGAAAATCCTAGAACTTCATTTTCCTCTTTTGGAATTAAGTAGATGCTACTTCCATAACGTTCAATGACACAATTGGCAATTTCGCCTTGGCTTTTGACTAAATTCATCACCGTTTCATTTCCAGTATAGGCGTAATAAAGAGCTTTGTCTTGTTGCTCATTTAATTCACGCTGTGAAAGTAAGTGATAAAAGATTTGCTGGCTAAGTTTTACTTCTTCTATTTGATAACTCATGTTACTTCACCTCTAATTTAATGTTAGAACATTTAATCGTCTTTTTACGCCCTTCTTCATCTTGAACGTGCTCAAATGTCACCACTTTTTTTGTTTCTGTTCGAGTGACCGTCAGCGTTTCAATTCGTTTTAATGGAAATTGTGCTTCCAGTACATCAAGCAAACAAGTGCTCAGCTGAAATTCAAAGGTTTGTTCACTAATATTTTCGGAACGTTCTTGTTTTAAGCGTTGGATATCGAGTTCTTTCGCTTGCAATAATTCAATCATAATTTCTTTAAAAATTTCAACGGTTGGAATAAGCTGTTGTAATTGAGAGTCATTCAGTTGTCGCTGGATCTCATTTAGTTCAATACTTCCCGTTTTAAAAACAAATGACAGTAAAAGGGTTAGACTATCCCGATAACGCTGAAGTCGTTGCTGCTTTTGTTCAAGGATAAAGGTTTCCATTGATTCTTCTTCAATTGTGGTAAAAAACTCTTCTTCTTTTTTCTTTTTTGAAATCGGGCGTTGTAACTCAATACTTTTATTAAGGTTGTACGTCTTTTCTAATGGTTTCATAAATAACGGGCGTAAGAAATAATCCATAAAATCCAAGGTATGTGGTTGTTTTAATACTTCTTCATAAAGTTCAGTGCGTAAGTTAAATCGTTGAATCATCCCCATTTGCGTCAAACCTTCAAGTTCTTTGGTATACAAACTTTTCAAATCAAAATGTAAGTTTAAAATTCGCTGATGTTCATCAAGGGCTTGATTTAAATAACTTTCAATCGTTTTTAAATGCCCTAAGTTTTCACGTTCATCTTCTGCAAGCTTTTGAATCGTAATATCTTTTTCTTCTAGTTCTTGCATTCGACGTTTAATATTCTCGCGATATCCTAAAAATTTCTCTTTGGTTTCTTCAATAATGCTTAAATTTTGTTCAACAACTTCTTTATACTCATCCACTGAATATAGCAAGGCATTTTGACGGATTTTTCGCATGGCTCCCTCAATTTTTTGAAATTGAATGCGCAATAAATTAAAGATATTTTTGACATCATCCACCGCTTTATCGTACGTTGCCTTCTCTAAGTGCAGTTTAAAGATCATCTCTTGAATCGTTAATTGTAAATGACTGTCGACTTCAAGGGTGGATAACATCAGTTCATAGCCTTCATCGGTTAAGTAATACGACGTTCGTTTCAATTCTTGATCGATGTAAACCACTTTGTTTCCGACGAAGCTGATATAAATGGACTCATACTGGCTTTCTTCGTAATTATAACTCTCAAAGTACATCGGACGTCCTTCATTACAAAGGGCTACATCAACAATAAAAATAGCCAGCTCTTTTGCTTGTTCATAGGACAGTGACTTCTGATAAGCTTGCATGTTAAGTTGATCAATGAAATTCGCAATGTCATCCATCGTGCACACCTCTTCTTTGAGTGAGCACTCCATAATATAAAGTAAGACTGAAAACATGAGGTTGACTTGTTCATAAGATTCATCAAACCCATAACTTTTCCATGTCGTTTTGGCTAAACTGTTCTTAAACAAGACCGCATAGGCACCCACTTTTTTCATACGCATTTGAAAGTGTCGTAAAAAATCGTACTGCATGTCCTTCCTCCTAAAAATCTTCCATCGTCAATATTTCTTGTGGAATATAATACTCATTCTCTAAAATGGCTTTCATGGCTGACACCTCATTAAAATAGCTAAAGAAAACGCCTTGTTCGTGACGGTTTTGTTTTTCTTTCGTCTTTGGTAATGGAAGATTGGCTGCTTTTTGAAGCATCGCCTCATATGCTGACACCAATGGCTCACAGTAAAAATGAGCGCATAAACTTTCATAGATAATAATTCCTTCACAATCTAAATCTCCAAAATAGTAAAATCGATTGTCTTGGTGCAATAAATACGGTTCAACGCTCGCGTGAAAATGTTGAAATCCTTTAACACCCTTTTTACCGCCTCCATAAATTAAGGTACTGATTCGACACCCTAGAATCTCTTTATGCCCCTCAATTAAATATTTACGCAAACTATAAAACGTATCTTTGTTTTCAATAATTAAAATATTTTGAGGCGTCTCTTTACAAGCACTAAAATACGCCAGGGGTTCTGCTGTTTCATAAATATTTAAATCAGTCATTGATAGGCCAACATTTTTTAAAAGTCTGTTTCCTTCTTCTAAGAGAAACTTCTCTTGTTGCCAAATCTGAAAACTGCGTTCATTGATTGCAGTGGGATGTTCTAAATAAGATGATTTCGTTTGAAAAAAAGAACTGAGCTTCAATATGGCTTCACGATCGTTGCTATATTGCGTTAAATGAGCCAGGTAATAATCATTTTTTAAATTGGGATGAATTAAATAGAGTAACTCCTCACGAAGAGTTGCTTCATTTTCTATCGTGACTTGAATTCGGTAAGTTTTATACAATGCTGGTTTTTTCCCATTACTCCCACTACTTTTGATTGGGATGATGACTCCCGTTTTTAGTGCCTCTTGTATAAAATAATATAACTCTTGATAGTTACCTAGCTTGTAATGTTCCTCAATAGTTGCTAAGTCAATCTTTTTACGAGGATAGTGTTTAAAAAAGTCCATTATATTCACCTCTATTTTTATCTGACAACTTTTACGATAATTATACATGAAATATAAAAAAGAATCCGCTTTTTATCGAATAAAAGTTGAGTGAACTCTTGATTTTATCATTTAAAATAAGGGCATGAACTGAAATATCAGGTATCATCGTAAATCATTCATCACTGTTATTCTTAAAAATTCGATAAATTATTGTAGTCGTGAATTTTTTCTCATGTTAAAATGGATAAGGTATTTCAGATAAGGATGTGTTAGTATGAAGCAAATGTCTTCTAAATATTTAAATTTAAATTTATTATCTGCCATAGCTAACTCTGGTGATGGATATGTTATTTTAATCACTAACTTTGGCCATGTCATGGGACGTTTATATTATGCTGGAGATCAAATGGATGAAACGATGGCAGGAATCATCTCGGCAGCAAAAGATGAAGTGATTAAAAACATGCGTGAAGAGGACGTAGAATTTATCGGTGATGGTAGCATGATTTGTGTCAAAGAGGCTATCGTCACTTATGCAGCGGGACACACACTAAGTTTTGATGAATTAACGCTTCATTGTGATCAAATCGTTGGATTCTCTCCTATTGATCGTGAATCATACGTTGCAAACTTAGAACAAGAATAATTTAAAACACCTCTGACGAGGTGTTTTTTTGTTTAACTAAGCACTTTTTCTCCTATAATAAGGTATTCGAGGTGATGAAAATGAATATTTTAGATATCTTACATGCACTTGGGTGGAAAATCATTTCAGCCGATAACTTTAGACAAATTTATGTGATTACTCAGAGCAGTGAACGATTAGCTAGAGCACAAGAAATAGCTAAAACTTATCAAGTCACCATTGATGAAATGTGCTTTGATGAAACTGGAAACCTCTACATTAGCTTTATGGATAAAAAAACAAAAGAATTTGTAGATAATTATTATCATAATGGAATGGATCCCCATGAACTTTATTAAAGACAGATGTCAAACGACTAACACGAGATTTTAAAAATTGATAACGGGATAAAAGAAGTCTTATTAGTCAGCAGTTCATAAAGAGTCAAAAAAAGATCATAAAATCCGGCATGAATCGAATAAACTACCGATTGCATGCCGGATCACGACTAGTCTTGTCAATTTAATTCATCTTGTTTTGTTTTCTGTGCCACAATTAAAAAACGATGGCGTGTAAAATCGATATACCCTTGTTGATCAATCACAGCTTGTATCGCTTCTAAACGATCAAAGTATTTTTCCACTGAAAAATCAGGGATTTGCCAACTGATCGCTTTTAAATAATAAACAATGGCTCCCACATCATAAAAACGTGTGAATGAGACATCATCCGTTGCCCTTAAAATAGTTAATCCCGCTTCTTTTAAAAGGTTCACAGCACAACGTAAACTCCAATTGGAAAAGTGACTGGGTTCTGCATTTAACCAGATGTTCAACTCACAGTCATTTAAACCACCGACTTGTTGAGTAATGAAGTAACCATCTTCTGATAAAAGACGTGCCACTTCATCTGCGTTAAAGGATTCATGCTTATTCATGATGACATCAAACGAATACTCTTCAAATGGTAAATAATCATCTGATTCAACTGGAACAACAGTTACTCCAAGTGGTGCTAAACGCTCAGCAGCAATCGTTACATTAGGTTCATACCCTTCTGTTGCAAAGGTTACCTTTGGAAGTGGTGCGAATGAACTTAAATATTCACCGCCACCTGTGCCCATATCTAATAATCGGTGACAATTTTCAAGATATGGCTTTAAAACATTTGAAAATTTCCACTTTAAAGGAAACTCTACCATTCGACCACTGTCTTCTAAGTAACTAAAATCCCATCCTGAAAATGGTTGTTGTTCTTCTTTAATTAATGTTTCAAAAAGCCCTTGACTCATACTCACTACCCCTTTACTCCTTTATTTCTAACGATCGTCTTTCCCCAACGAACGTTAGCATTCACTCACCTACTAACTACACGGCATCGTGATAGGACTCTATTTGAAGATCAACGTCTTCAAATTCAAACTTTGCAAAAAAAGAAAGATCAATAAGTTGCTTTAGCTGATTTGAAGTCTTACAATGTCTTCCCTACCTATATGGGCCTTCAAATCATGACGTTCAATGATTATGATACACTGTATCAAGTCCTTGAATACTAGCCTTACATGACTGATGCCACTGATCATTATCTAAAAAGCTTTCGATATAACCCACTTGACCATCATTTACGATTAATAACCGATACCGTTTGAATGGTACGTTTAAAATAGGTTTCAGTCATTCAGTTCACTTGTTGCTATATCAATTCATTTAGGAATAGCGATAGCCATCTGCTTATATAACCTATCATCTTCAACATTTTTACATAAGCTTAAAAAATTAAATGGCCTCGTTCTAAGAATCGATCCCACTCTTTTGAGACGCTAAAGTGTGCCATCTAGATCTAAGATAATTCACTCATCAGCCTAAAGCATTTTAACTTTTCTTTTTTGTTAAATTAAGAATATTATACACTGTTTTTCAAATAAAATGTAAAAATTTTTCAATATTCCCACAAATTACTGTAACGGTTGAATGATGCACTCAGAATCTTTCCAATTATCAGGTGAATAAAGTAAGTAAAAAGTCGTATATAAATCGGAATCTTCAAATAATAAGTAACCTGTGACACTTTCTTGTGGTGCTAAGGTGCCACTCGTTAACTCGGATTGATTATCAATTAATAAAAGACTTGGCATCGTTAAACGACCTTGCTCATTCATTAATTTAAAATCAAAAGCGGTATATTCTTGATTTTCAGCCGAGTGATTTGTCAACTCAACACGAACAGCAACAAATTGATGATGTTCTTTAGCTTGCGTGTATTTAGTTTCTTTGATTAACTCTGTTTCTAAAACTTTGAGTTGTCTGTTATTGAGTTCGTCCACTGACTTCCATTGTTCACTTAATACGACTTCAGATTGTAGCGGTAGTGGCTGACTACTTGTTTCCATTAAATTGATTTCAAGCATTTGTTTTGTAAATAATGAGGGTTCGTGATAATAAAGCTTTAAATCCGTCGCTCCTTTAGGAACTTCAAATAGTAAGGTGCCCGTCACCATTCCTCCGCTAGCTAACTCGGTTATTCCTAATGTTTCTACTTCAGATATTCCCATAGCTGATTTTACCCGATTAGGACTTGAACTACACTCTAACTCAAAATGAAAGGGATAGTACGTCATCGCACGATTACTTGGATTTTTAATACTTAATGAGACTTCAATATATTCAAATCCAGCTTTAGCACTCTGATTCATTCGCCTCACTTCATGAACTTGAATCATCGTTTGTTTTGTCTTGATGATTTCTCCAATTTTGCTAACACTGACTTCTGTTGAGGCTTCTTCATTGGATTCTGCTTCTGTAGCTAGTGGTAAATACGTTAAGGTCAAATAGGATTCGTCAATCGGTTGTAAATAAACCAGGGATAACTCAATTGTTTCTTCTCCCGCGAGATCAATCCTTGTTTCTGTCGTATCCTCAATGGTTGGTGTTAAGACTTCAAGCATCCCTGTTTGTAATTGAAGTTCACGTGTATCAAGTGTATAGGGCTCATTCATTTTATTTGTTACCCTTAAATCTAATTGAACAAACTCATATCCTTCAGGTGCATTATAATTTTCATTACCTAAAGAGCTCTGCTCATTCAGAATATTAATCTCTAAATGATTGGTATAGCCGGTTTCAGCAATTTTATAAATTTTCATTCGATCTCCTGCCTCAATGGGAGAAAAGACAAAAATATTAGACGGTTCTTCCTCAGGATTAAATTCAGTATAAGTCTCCGGTAATGATTCACCGATTTGTGTGATGATGACTAATAAAAGTGTCACACCTCCAAAAAGTGCAAGGACACGTCTTCTAGTTTTAACGGAAGGAATTCCCCATCTAATGATGACTTCAGGGCTAAAAATACCGGTGATGAAACACAAGAAGGAGCAAAGTAGTAAGATTGATTTTATGTCTGGCATATGAATCCTCCATTTCGCCTAGTTAATATGACTTATTATATCGCATGACGGGTGGTAGCATTTGATATTACTCATTCTTCGATAAAAAAATCATTCATTAAACGTCTTTAAATAGAGAGGAAGTTGTCTCAGTCCGTCACATTCTCATTTCTTCTGTCAAAGGAAAACAAAAAAAGAACGGAAGCCCGTTCTATCGATTATTCAGTAATTTAGCAATGAGCGCATCAGTAAACTGTGTCGTTGTCGCTGTTCCACCTAAGTCCTTGGTTAAGTCATGCCCTTGCTCATATACCGCATAAAGGGCGGCCTCAATGCGATTGGCTTCATTTAGAAGGTTTAAATGTCGAAGCATCATGATTGCAGATTGAATCAAAGCTGTTGGATTGGCCTGATTACAGCCGGCAATGCTCGGTGCACTACCATGAACAGCTTCAAAAATGGCAATCTCTTCTCCAATATTTGCGCCCGGAATTAATCCAAGTCCACCTACAAATCCGGCACATAAATCAGATAAAATATCGCCATATAAATTCCCCATCACTAAAACATCTGAGGATTCAGGATGCAAGACTAAATTCATACACATCGCATCTACAATTTGTTCATCATATTCAATGTCAGGATATTGTTCACGAATGTCACGAACACAATCTAAGAATAAACCATCACTTAATTTCATAATGTTCGCTTTATGAACGGCCGTTACTTTTTCACGTTGTTGTTGATTCGCGAGTGTAAAAGCATACGTTGCAATGCGATCACTTGCTTTTTTAGTGATGACCTTAATACTTTCAGCCGCTACATCTCCGATTTTATGTTCAATTCCAGCATATAAATCTTCTGTATTTTCTCTTACTATAACTAAATCTATATTTTCATATCTTGATTTTATTCCTTTAAAACTTTTTATTGGTCTTAAATTTACATATAAATCAAGATTTTGTCTCAAAGTTACATTTACACTTTTAAATCCTTTACCTATTGGCGTAGTTATAGGCCCTTTAATTGCCACCTTATTTTTTTTAATAGAATCTATTACATAAGTAGGA
>OLVP01001296.1_pt1 | contig 15784 bp, 10 predicted proteins | sample 1673281 | NCBI WGS metagenome assembly OLVP01 (sample SAMEA3178940, study PRJEB25190) | human gut metagenome | biome: human gut; feature: human-associated habitat; material: faeces | place: Austria | collected 2013
CCTGATATTTTGTGGCACCAACCACCTTACCAATTAGAAGTTTTACTCTTTTCTTCTTCACCTTAACTTTTAAGGTTGGTTTGTTTTTTTTGAATTTTGATACCTTTTGATCTTTTTTAGTGTTTGTCGGTTTCACTGTTCCCGGTTCTGTGGTTACCGGCTCTGTGGTTCCCAGTCCCGTCGTTCCCGGCTCTGTTGTTCCCGGCTCCGTCGTTCCCGGTTCTGTCGTTCCCGGCTCTGTGGTTCCCGGTTCTGTCGTTCCCGGTTCCGTCGTTCCCGGCTCCGATTTTGTGGTTCCCGGTTCTGTTGTTCCCGGTTCCGTCGTTCCCGGTTCTGTCGTTCCCGGCTCCGGTTTTGTCGTTCCCGGTTCTGTTGTTTCTGTCGACTTTATATTAATATTCACAATTGATACAGATACATAAGCCTCTTTAAAATATTCGTCATCAGAATAATAAATGGAAATGTACTCACCACTGTCTGAAGCCTTTAACGGGCCAAAATTATAATAATCATAGGGATACTCTGTTTTGGAACTCTCCTCTGCATCAAATTCCTTTGACATATATCTGTCAAACTTTTCTATGCCTGAATAAATTCCATTTCCCTTATTATAAATTTTAAAAATCTTACTATGTTGTGCAGACATCATAGTTCTGTAAACATACATTTTTACAGTATTACCTTCTGCTACCGTACCTTTTATGCCAATCCTGTTGTAGGCATCATATCTGTCATCTGATATTTCATAGGTTACTGAAATCTTTTTAAGTATACCTAATTTATCCGAAATATTTCCCGGCAAATTCTCCGGTTTTGCCTCATTTGTGTAGCATTTATTTTTTTCATCTAAAACCCAGTCACCCTTTAAACCAACTGTTGCTTCTAAGCCACTGTCTGCCACAATCTTTACCTTTTTAGGTAATACTGCTGCTATTTTTTTAAGACTCTCTGTATCATTCATACTCTTATAAACAACTAATTTAGAAAAGCCCTCCGGTGATACACTCTTTACATAAGATTGTGCCAGCTGTGACACATCAAAAAATTTCACTTCATATTTTATTGTGGCATCATCGCCTGTTTTTACATCTTTTAACCCGGTTATGGTAACACTATAATTATCTACATATTTATGATTTGTTGCATCTTTAGGCTGAACAAAATCAATAGTTGAAGTAGATATACTAGCGGTAGAATCCGAAGATTTACATGTATAGCTTTCTCCTGTTGTAAGATTCTTTACCGTAATTAAAACATTTCCCGGGTTCTGAACCTTTACATAATCTTTATTTAAATAAGTTGACCATACACATTCATCAGGATACACAACATTATCAGGCATATAACCTGCTGCTGGAAATGCTGAAAAAGGCTCTGTGTATCCGGTATTCCTGCTTTCACATATTTTTCCAATGGAAACATGTCCGCTATATCCAAACTGGACACTTGAATATTGAGGTGAAATCAATGCCATTCTGTGTCCTGTTGTATCCCATGTTCCATTTGACAGACTATATCCTTCATTCATCCAACTGGTAATTGAACCGAAAGGAGTTGCATACATGGCAAGTATATTATGGTCAAGATTAAAACCTTTTTGCCACAATTCATCATCCATGTCGTCTGGCTTACTGCTATTACTTATATAATGGTCAAATTGAAAGTTTCTATCTAAAGCCTGATACTGCAATGACTCATTTTGAACGCATTTTTTCAAAAGAGGCTTTGCCCCTGTAAGATATCTGTAAAAATTAGTCATTGCCTCCATAGAAGCTAATGTATCATCTGTTAAAATTCCCTGATTGTATGGTGCCTCTATGGATGCCGGTGTGGAATAATACGTAGATTCCTGCCCGTCAACATACGTCTCCCCTGCATTTTTTGCCTTTGAATACTCTGCTGCCACATCATCTTTGGTCCTTTGTCCAAATATGGTGTTGTTATAATCATATACCACCGTTCCTGCTGCCTTAGCCATGTTAGCTGCTGTTATTGTACATACAACCAATAATGCTAATATTAATAAAATTCCGTTTAACTTAAGCTTATTTTTCATAACTTTTCCTTTCCTATGTAACTTTTATTTATTTTACTTCAGGTTCTTTTCTGCTGACCTCAACCATAGTTCTCTTCTATATTATATTATCTAAAATTTCTTTAAGCAACGACTATTATTGACAATAAATTTTTCCAATGGTACTCTTTAAACATAAATTAAAGGTAATTTTTTATTCCTATGATAATTTGAAACTACAGGAGGTGAATAATTATGGAATGTCCGTATTGTAATGCTAAAATGGAAGAAGGTAAACTGAAGCAAGACAGATATGCGTTAAAATGGAAATCTAATGAACGTCGTTCAAAAAACGTAAAACTCACCAGTTTTTTAACCCAGACTTATGTTGATGCTTATTTATGTAGGGGATGTAATAAAATTATTATTGATATTAATACGGAGGTATAATTATATTTCCGAAGTTTATATTGATAAAAAAAACAGTGGCAGCAAAAGAATGATTTCTACCTGATAGAAACTGTCCTTTCACTGCCACTAAATTTTTTCATTTAACCAACTACCTGCTTTTTCCTGCTTACAAGATTTGTCAGAATTATAAATGCCACACTAAATCCTATAACAATCCCACCGTTAATAAGCAACGGTTTTATTCCGTTAAAGTCCAATGTTTCCATACTTTTTATCAACTCATTGTTTTCCACAAAATAATATGTTGGAAGAACATGGGCTATTTTTAGTACATAGTCCGGCATGTATTCAAAAGGTACGAAACAACCGCACAAAAATGAAGTTCCAAGAGCAATTACATTTACTATGCCGCCTATGGCATTTTTGTTTTGAGTAATGTTTCCTATTAAAAATCCAATTGTCAGACTGCATATGGCAAATATAAAAGAATTTATTACATATGCCAGACCATTTGATGTAAACATTGAATTTTTAAAGAGAATAGCACTTAAAATCATATATAACACCCACATTGCCAGAATAACAATGGCATTTGAAAATAGTACAATTCTATTATATTTTTTGTAGCTGAAGCTACTGATAATGGTTCGTTTTCTAACATTTTCTTCATTAATACCGGCTAAAATCATGCTAATGCAATACACGCATCCGGCTAAAAGAGCGTAATTTAGGAAATTAAAGTAACTGGTCATGCTTCCTAACTTTGAAGTATCAAGAGAACTTTTAATCGTAACTTTAGCCTCAGTTTCCACAGCACTATTTACCTTCCTTACTAATTCACTTCCACTATAGTAATCTTTATAAACCAGCACTGTCTTTATGTATTTTTCCACCAGCATTTCGCTGTAAGATGCATACTCATCTCCTGTTGTTTTGTATTTAATTTCCGGATTTTTGCCATTTAACAAATCTTCTCCAAATTTTTTTGGTATATAAATCACAAAATTTACATCTCTGTAGAAAAGTGCATCATCCATCTTTTCCTTGTCCTTTGTATCTATGCCCGCTATTTTACAATGTTTGCTGACATAATCTACAAATCCTTCAGTAACAGTGTTGTTATTGTCATTATTTACAATTAAAATATCCGGTTTTGACTCTTCAAAATTAGTGGTGCTGTTGCCTGCCGACTGATTTATGGCTGTAATGGCAACTAACATTACCGTATATAAAATCAGCATTCCCTTTAATTTATTTAAAATTTTAAGAATTGTTTTAAATACTGTCATACTTTTCCCTCCTTAAACTTATGAAAGAAATTGTCAGGCAGATTACAACAAATACCAGTAAATATGTAACATCCCTTAAATATCTGTCTAATGTATCGTAATAATACAGTGAATAAAATCCGTCTGTAATTAAATTGTTAGGATTAATCAGATTTATAACCGGCACGTTTTTGTCAATTACATACTTGAGAGTAACTCCCATCATACCTGATAGTACCGACAAAAACATGGTAATGGCTATGGTTATTCCTGTTTTTGCTCCCTCTGACACCCTAAATACCGAAGCAATTAAAACTCCCATTGAAATGCCTGCCAAATCTCCCACTGCTGAAAGCAGAATCACAAGAGGGGTATTGTCTCCAAAATCAACTTTTAGAACAAATCTTAAAAACAGTATTAAAATAGCAATTCCCACCATGCTTACAAGATACGAGCCTATTGCCGAGCTTAAAACAATTATGCTTTTCTTATTAGGTGAAACTGAAATTCTCTTTCCTTTGCTGCTCATATTCGCCAGACAGTTATTAATTGCCGTCAGTCCTAGCATTCCACAATACATACACGTCATAGCTATAAGGGTATAAAATTCAATTTGCATATAGCTTAAATTAGAGGCAGAAATATTTTTCATATTGACCTGTCCATTATTTATCTTTTCCAATATGTCTTTGGCAATTTTTTCCGGGTCAAATGATGTGTTTCCCTTTGCTATTTCATTTTCAACGGTTTTCTTAGTTAAATCCTCTATAATAGCCTTGTTCTGCCCTATTTCTGTTACAACAAACCTAATTAAAGTCTGGTATGTTCCGTTTTTCTTTACCACCACCTGTGGCTCTTCGTTTTTAAATATAATATAACCTTCTATATCTGAATCATCTAAAAGTGAATCCGCCTTTTCTTTTTTAACATATTTAATGTTAAACAGCTTATTTTCGCTGTCATCAGCTGACAATTCTTTTAATGCCTCCTGATATATTTCCTGATTTTCAAACTGGCTGTCATTAACTACGGCAATGTCAAACACCTTTAATTTTTCATCTTTTTCTATGTTAGAAAATGCCATATTAAAAAATATTCCAAGAATAATAGGAAAGGCGAAAGTCCAGAAGATTAGTATTTTATTTTTAAACAATGTTTTAATTGTATATTTTAAATTATGTAAAAACATTAGTCTCTTAATTCCTTTCCTGTAAGTTTTAAAAATACATCATTTAATGTAGGCCCTACACGCTGTATCTTCTCTTCTATGTTAGCCTCTTTCTTTAATTCTTCACTTGTTCCCCGAGCAATTATTTTTCCTTTGTCCAAAATAATAATTCTGTCGCAAAGGATTTCTACTTCTTCCATGTAATGAGTTGTGTAAACAATAGTTGCCCCATTATCCCTTAACTTTTTAATACCGTCTAAAATATTATTTCTGCTTTGAGGGTCAACGGCAACTGTAGGTTCATCTAAAAAAATCAGCTTTGGCTTGTGGGCAATTCCACAGGCAATATTAAGTCTCCTTAAAAGACCTCCTGATAACTGCTTTGGCAGGTATTTTTTAAATTCCCCAAGACCTACTAAATTAATTGCATCTTCCACATACTGCTTTCTGGTATTTTTATCTTTAATGTACAAGCCACAAAAATAGTTGATGTTGTCATATACGTTTAATTCATTAAACACTGCAACATCCTGAAAAATTACACCTATTTTTGCCTTTATGTCATAAGAGTCCGGTTTCATTTCCTCCCCGAAAATTTTTATACTGCCTCCCTGATACTTTAGCAGTGCCAAAATAGAATTGATTGTTGTACTTTTTCCACTGCCATTGGGGCCTAAAAGCCCTAAAATTTCCCCTTCGTATACATCAAAGGATAAATTATCAACCGCCTTTTTCCCCTTGTATTCCTTTGTTAAATTGCTAACTTCAATTACTTTTTCCATATGCGAATCTCTCCTTGTTTTATTTTCTATTTATATAATTCTTTTCTTCTTTAGTATTCACTGTTGGAATTAATATAACGTCAGCTCCCATTAGTGCTTCAGTTCGTATACTTTCAGGATAATGCCTGTCGAAGCATACCACTATTCCTATCCTTGTATTCTTCAGTATTTACATTAGGATACTGTGGAAAAAAGTTCGTTAATTGAACCTCCGGAAACAGCACAATATCCGCCTGATTTTCTGCTGCTTCTTTAATATATTTTAAGCTCTTATTCAAATCAGCTTCCATATTATTTAAACCGGACATTTGTGCTAAAGCAAGTTTCTTGTGTCAGACTTTCTCCTAACATATTTTTTGTAAGTAATTGTTATTTTACCATAGGTGTTTATTAATTACTACCAACCTCCTTATTATCACCATATCTGAAAAAAAGGAGCTATAAACACCGGTACCATGTACTGTATTTATAGCGCCATATTTTTTATACAAAACTTATAATTATATTATTTCTTTGTTTTTACACTTTTTTTCTTACTCCAGATGGAATAATATTTCTTTCCTTTAACAACTTTATAAGATCTAATTCTTACATAATAATTTGTCGACTTCTTAAGCTTCTTAATTGTATATTTTGTTGTTGATGATTTCTTAACCCATATTGTAGTTGCTTTTGTAAACTTCTTATTTATAGAATACTGAATCTGGTACCCTTTTATCTTTGAGACTTTTTTCCACAACAACTTAACGGATTTTTTAGCCACAGTTACTTTTTTAAATGCTGTCTTATTAACATTTACCTTCTTAGTTTCCACCTGTTTTGTTATATCCTGTTTTGTTTCGACAGTTGTTGGCTGCTCAGTTGTAGGAATATATGTGGTTGTTTCAGATGTAACCGGCTCAGTTTTTGTTGTTTCTTTAACTATTATCCTAAAATATTAATAAAATAGCTTAATTATATTATTTAAATTCCTTATATAATTATTCCACAATCCTTTCCGCATCTTATCAGCCCTGCTAAAACATCACTAAACTCTACTCCGTATTTACGATAGCATCTGCTTTTACTTTTGTAATGTCACTTCTAATGATTTGAAAAGACAATGGTGCACCTCCTTAATAAGCTACGTAATTTTCTTTTTTACTTTACATTATTCCACCAAATCTATATTTTTTCTCCATATAAGAATCAACATTATAAAGTGCCGTTAATATTGACCTGTTTCTTGCAATATTAACGACACCATTATAATTTATTTTACAAATTTTGAGGCCATATATCCTACTTTTTTGTTTACACGAACTTTGTACCAGCCGATTTTACCGTTTCCAATAACTTCGACTTTAGTTCCCTTTGGGTAAGTAGTTATAATCTTATACTTTCTTCCTGCACCGGAGCGAAGTCTTAAACGTCCTTCATCAACCTTTACCTTTCCTATCCAGATAACTGCTGTGGATTTAACGTATCCCACTTTACCGTTATGCTCAACTAAGTACCAGCCTTTTTTCATATCAAGAATGGTAATGTTCTGACCTTTCTTTATAGTCATTATCACCTTTGAAGATTGATTATTCTTCTGATACATCTTTACTTTTTTGCTGGTTGTGGCAGGCTTTTTCATTTTGTATGAAATCTTAGGAATCTTTTTCTGAGCGACTAAGATTTTACCACATACTTTGCACTTCTTTCCTTTGGTTAAGCCGGTCCTTTTTGCTGTAGCCCTTACTGCCGGAAGTACAACAGGAGTATGTCCCTTAGCTTTTATAACATTTTGCTTTTTAATGATATATCCACATACAGAACACTTTTTCCCGCTGGTTAATCCACTCTTTTCGCAGGTAGCCTTAACTCCCGGAATATCCACAACCTTGTGGTTTTCCACTGTTTTTTCTATCTTCTCTTTGCAATCATCATATACACAATTGTGCCAATGAGTATTAGCATCACTTGACCATTTTGTATCATTTACATGTATGCACTTAACAATTGAGATAGCGCCCTCATTTGCTTTTAATGCTATATCTTCTTCATGTACATTAATTGCCTGCTCTACCTTAAGCGAAATAACGTATGGCTTAAATTCAGCAGTGTCAGACGCTGTAAACTCCAATTTCAAAACAGTACCATTTTCAGTATTATTTTTAAGATTGTTAAGATATGCCAAATATACAAACTCTTCTTTACTTAAATCACTTGACCATGAAGTATCTTCATTATCAAAGATGTCTCCATTTTCTACTGAAGTCAAAGTAAATATTGAATGGTCATAGCCAACTTTAATCTTCATTCCCCATATACCCGGATTGTCCTTTAAATCTATTGTAACAATAAATTTATCACCTCTTTCCACAGTTTTGGACGATACCGAAAGTGTGCCTTCCTTAGTTTCTGACTTTGCAGATACTGTTGTACCTGCAAAAGCAAAAACTGTAAAAACCAACACTGCACAAAACATGGCAAGCAATCTGCATACACCTGATTTTTTTAAAATATTCATAGGTAAAACCTCCTTACCTTCAATTACAAATAATATTTCTATTATTTTCACAACATTGCTTCTATTCTCCAACGTGACTTATTGTAAATCTACCTACCTGTATGTATCCTGAGCCACCATATTTTGCATAAACATTAACATTGTGATTGTCCTCTGTTAATTTGGCTCCGTCTATAATAAAGTTGTTTCCATCTACTGTTACGCAAGGGTCATTGTCTCCATTTGATAAAGTTGCATAACTTAGATTTGATACTGCTCCTGAATTTCCATATGTGGTAAATCTAATCTTTATAGTTCCGGTCTTAGTTACCTCATAGTTTCCGGCAGAATAGTCCGGAGTTGGATAACTGCCAAGTCCCCATGAATATTCTAATTTATTTGCCCAATATTCTTTGTATCTGTCTTTTATAGATTTAACATTTCCTGTAATATCAGTTACCCTTGTGGTTACCCATACGTGCTGTCCAACCATTCTTCCACTTGATTCCATATCAATCTTAGTTGGATATGTAGCATAATTGGTTGTTGAGCCTGATCTTGTTTTTGTATCCATATTAATAGAAAATGAAGTTCTTGCTCCATTTGCCCATGATACGGTGTTGTTCAATTTCTGTGAGCCACCTACCGAATCCCTGCAATCTACATACACATCATAATATGATCCATTCAAATCATATGGTTTTATTATAAGAGCGCTTTCATATAACTGTTCAAACTTCAGATAATATTGGTCTGCCGGACGTGTAATTACTACATCATAAACACCTATATCTGATGGCAAATCTTCTTCATATTCATCCTTGCTTTGAGACTTATATCTGATTGTAAAACCATCTTCACTAAATGTTTTTCCTTCGTTTAGATATTCATCTTCCGGCAAAGTAAAGTTGTAATCTGCAATGCGCTGTATGCCTGAATCATAATAATATGAGCTACTTGTAAATGTAAATGTATCTCTTGGTATAGCTTTTAATTTTCTCCAGTGTGCATATAAAGTTACATTTGTTGTAATTAAAACTTTATCTTCTGCTGTGACTCTTTCGCCACCTTCTGCCTCAGTGTACCATCCAAGGAATGCATAACCGTCTCTTACAAGTTCAGGAATATCTCCGTATGTTTCTTTGTAAGTTACTTTCTTTTTGTTATTCTCCAACTCATTTCCACCGTTCACATTAAATGTAACTGTGTACACAGCCGGTTTCCATTTTGCATAAAGTGTTATGTCCTCTGTTGGAACCTTGTCTGATGTAAATGAATTTTCACACTGTGCATCTGTGCACCAACCATCAAATACATAACCTTTTTTAACCGGTGTTTCAATTGTTGGAAGAATTGTTGTTTCCTTTCTTGTTATCGGATCAATTGTATTACCACCGTTTGTATCAAATGTAATTGTCACAAGTTTCTTCACAACATTCTTACACTCAATGTAGTAAGTTGTTGGTGATGATATCTTGCCAACTTCCGGTGTTATTCCAATAATATCCGTATTATTCTCCTCAGCTACCTTTAAGTAGTCAAAATTTGGAGTTGTTCCACGTCTTAATTTAACTACTTCATTTTCCACGTCAATTCCATTAAATACAAATGTTGCCGTGATACTATCGTCTACATAATTTGCTTTTGCAGTAACGCCATTGTTCAGTGCCTCTGCAATCTTGTTATTAATAGGTTGTGACAAATCAATAACTTCCTGATTTCCATTTACATTGATAGTGGCAGTTGTTGTAACCCCTGCAAATCTGTTGTATGCAGCCTGTCTGTTTGAGCCGGTTGATTCTAACTCTGAAAAATCAAACTTTTCACCGTACTTTGCATAGAATGTCTCACTTCTCGTTGTACCATTTGCATTTTCTATGCCTGTTACTGTAATCGGATATGTTTTATAATCCACATTAAAATCATATGTAGTGTTGTCAACAAGTGTTAGTTGCTCTGTTTTCTGACCATTATATCCCTTTGTTAAGGTATATTTATAATCATTCCAATTGAGAAGTTCCTTCAACTCTTCCTCTGTTGGAAGGTCAAATTCTTCATTCTTTAACACTTTTTTGTTCCATACAGTTTTGTATCCATCTTTGTCATTACCTACACGAACTGATGCTGTATAGTATTCCTTTAATTCTTCAGTTGTAAGGTTGGTCCATACAATAGGAACTGTCACTGTCATGTCGTACTGACTAAATGCAACCTTACTATGCAAATATGTAACTGTCATTTCCCCTGACATATATCGGGTGTTTTCAGGAACATTTACATTGATTTTTCCTGTTTTATAATCAACGCTAAAGTTTCTGTTTGTAAATCTAATGTTAAAATCGGATGGGGCCGGTGATTCAATTCCCTGAACTCCTGTGCTAAGTTCCACATATTTAAGCGCCAACACACTTTTTGGAACATCCATTGTAATGCCGTTGGTTCTGTCGCCGTCCTCGTCTCTTACAACTATTACCTCATCATCACTTGGCTCATAAGCCGTATTATAATAGAACACATCCCGACCTGCCTTTAGCAGTGGAATCTCTTTATCTACAAAATCGTTGCTGTATTCAAATAGGCTTCCAATGGCATTAGCCTCAAAACTCATCATAAAATACAAACCAAATTCTATGCTTAAGGCACCTGCCATGCGTTCCTTACTGGTTGCATTGCCGGTATTTGCCGGACGATACTTGGAATATTCATATATGAAAAATCCGTACAACTTAACATATGGTCCAAGCTCTGCAGCAATACCCACAGATGCAAATTTGCCACTTCCGATACCTGCGTAGAGTTTTGCTCTTATACCTGCCTTAACACCAATCTTACCCATTACATAAAACTGGAAGTCAAAACGCTCGTCCAATAAGTCCATTACTGAAGAACCTGCTGATGGCTTAAACAATCCTACTTTAAACCAGAAACTGTATCTCTTTCCTACTTCATATTCCAGATTAGAACCAATGGCTATATTCATGTCTGTTCTAACAAGGAAGTTTACCTGTGTTCCAATAACAACACCAAAGTAACATACTTCTGTTGAACAGATTTCTTTATTTATAAGTGTTACCCAGTCTGTTTCTTTCTGTAATGTTTCTGAATATTTGTCCATTAAAGCCTGCATGCTGTCAAGAAACTCTGTGCTAAGTCCTGTTTCAGTGCTTAAGTCCATTGCATCTAAAATGTCACTTGCCACGTTTGTTTTTCCAAGAGTTTTGCACATTTCATTCCATTGCTCACGGTCAGTTCCATTTTCTTCCATCACTTTCCAAAGGGCATCTAAGTCCTCTTTATATCCTTTTATTTGGTCTGCCGTTTCGTTTGCCTGGTCTACTTTGGCCTGAGTTTCTTCAATCTTGTCCATAACGTCTTTGACAGATTTAAGTCCTGACTTTAAGCCATCAGGCAAGTTGGAAAGTCCAACTGCTTCTGCCGGATCATTGGCAATATCCTTTACCTTTTCCCAAACGCTCTTATCGTCGTCCTTTACTGTGTATATATTGGCCGTAAAAGAAAATGCTGTAAAGTTCTTTACATCCATGGTGGTATTTACGCTAACACCAATTGGAATAGGAATAAAAAGAATCTCTTTCGTAACAATACTTCCTTTTATTCTTGGCACCAATTCACACTCTTCAACAAATGTTGCCGAAAGGTCAATCTTTATGGTGCCTTCATCTACATCTGCCTCAAACTCTGCTTCAACTCCCACAGCAAGCTGTATGCCGTTGTTAAAGTGAAGCTGACTTCCTTTATTTATAACTTCTACTGTCAGTTTTATGTCATCAGACAATTCCAAACTTTTTCCAACATTCATTTTTCGAAGTTGGCGCTTTGAAATTTTTTTACCCTTCCGGTCTTTTATGCTCATGCTCTGAACACTAACATTATTTTTAAAATCGTCAGTCTGGGTAATCATATCACCCAAAGTATCTGATGCCTGCTCAGCAAAATCACTTTGCTCAAGCTGATTTTCCAAAACATCTTCCAACCGGTCACACTCTTTGTCACTGATAATGTCACTACCTGAAAGAGAAATTTTAGAATAAAGATCCATACTCTCTTCGATATCTGTTTTTGTTACCTGCTTGTATGTAATTGATTTTGTGTCTTTGTCATAACCTGTAATTTCACCATAGTAAACGTCTTTACCTGATTTGATTTCATCGGTTGAAACATAAAGCGTAACAAAATCTCCCACTCCAATGGACCCTGTAGCATGGTTGTATGTACCGTCATCGCCCATCATGTTTGCGTACATATCTAAATCCAACTGTTCAAAACTAATTGTACCTGTCTGGGCAGTTGGCAATTCCTGTACTGTTAATGGGAAGTTGTCAGGCATATCATATATTTTAACCTGGTCTTTTTCATCAAGTGATGTAAAGTTTACCTTATTTTCATCTGTTGATTTTACTTTAACGTACACTGCCGGATCCAACAATTCAGAGCCTTCGTCGGCATTTCTATCTGTAGGTTTTACACCGACATAAACACATACAATATCATCTTTTTTTAGTTTTGAGGCATTGTCGTAATTAAAACTTCCACCTCTTTCATTTATCTGGTCTGAAGTCAACACATCATAATCCTGTCCGTCAACAGAATATGTTATGTCGTCGGTATCCTTGATGTATATAATGTCCTCGTTCATTTCAAGGTTTTCAACTTCCTTCATGGCTATTGAGAATGACGCCGTACGTATTGTTTCTTCTTTTCCATCAAATACCCATCCATCAGCAAGGTTTAACTCATATGAACATCCTTCGTTAAATCCTTTTGATGCGCTAACTGTGTATACGCCATTTGGGTCTGCTTCTTCAATTTTTAATTCCACATTGTCAGAACCATCTTTTACAACGAGAGTTACCGCATCCTTTGCTGCCACATCTCCTGACACTTTTTTAATTTTGAAAGTAACATCAGGACTTTGGTCCATCTGGGCAAAAGAAGTAATGTTTAATTCTTCTTTTCCGCCCATTTCCTGATATTTGGCATAAACATTTATGTTGTCTGTAACTGCATCTTCTGAATAAAATGGCTCGGTACATTCTTTGTCTGTATAGTACCCAACCAAAATGGCATTATCCCTGTTGGCTTTTTCTTTGGAAGGAAGTTCTGCCAATGGATAATCCTTTTCTGCAGGCAGGATATCTATCAGTCTGTCTCCGTCATAAAAAGACACAGTCAGTAGCTGTCCTCCCAATTGAACATCCCACTCTGCAAAATATTTTTTCAATACAAGAAAATCTTTCAAGTCTACATGCTGGTCCACATTTAAGTCTGCATTTTTTAATGCTATATCGTCTGTTTTTTCTTCAGACAGGTACTTTTTCAGTGTTAATAAATCTCTTAAATCAATGACTCCGTCACCATTTACATCGCCGTACATATTGCCACTGGTTTTGGCAGAAATGTCTGTTGGCTGAATGGTGGATACTATCATTGCCACTGCTAAAATCAGGACTAGTATTCTCCTCTTCATCTATTCTCTCCTTTTCTTTATTAGTACACGGACAATTCCTCCAATGAGTATCACTACTATAATCAATGCTCCAATTAAAATGCCTGTTTTTTGTCCTATTAAACCTCCGGTTGCTTCTTTATTTGATTTGTTATCTTTTTCTGTATCACTTTCCTCCTTTACTTTCCTGTCCCCATCTGTTTTTACAAAGAAATCTTTTTTGATTTTTCTCTTTTTCGTTTTAACAGTTATGCTATATTTTCCGTCCTTTAAGTTATTTAAATAATTTGGGGAAATCACCACGTTTCCATCTGTATCAACTGTATAATCGTCTTTTTTAATTTTCTTTTTATTAATTTGAATTTTTTTAATTTGTGCTTTTTTACGGAAGTCTAATGGTATCTTAATTCCTTGATTTTTCGATTTGTCAAATACTATGTCATCTTTTTTCGTATCATAGAAAACTATTACTGCACCATCATTTGTACCCATATTGACAACGTTTCCTTCCACGTCTATTGCCTGAACCAATGTCAACTTAATGGGATACTTTCCTTCCAATGCATAATCTACCGTTTTAAAATTGAGAGTTAAAACTGTGTCGCTTGTTTCAATATTTTTAAGACTATTTGAACTTGCCAAAAATACAAATTCATCTTTATCCAATGAATCCGGCATTGTTACATCATTGTCTGAAAAGACTTTTCCATTCTGCGCCGATGTCAACTTTAACGCCGAATGGTCATATCCAACCTTGAACTTGAGCGCCCAAATTCCGGTATTGCCTTTTAAATCAATGTTCACCGATGCCTTGTTCCTTTCAATTGTAACTGAGGCTGCCACCAGACTTAAGTCACTTTTTGCGTATGCAACACCAGGAGATATTGCAATACATAAAAGAGTGAATACAATAAGTAAAATCCAACGTAATTTTCTCAAGCTATCACCTACCTGTTTCTTTATTCAATTTTGAACTATTTTTATCCGAACCTTAAATATACTATGTATTTTACCATATTTTGTGGGGACTGCCTATAAAAATATACTATATTGTGGAAATTTTTTACAAAAATAAAGTTTGGTGGGAAAGAAATCATTTTTATTGATGGGGCAGGGAAGTTTTTCAGAGTGGGAATTATGATAGGGGAAGCATTCCCGAACTACTATCCGCATGAGATACTAACTTAACGCCAGATACCAAAATGTATGTAGCCGCCTCAAGTGCAACCATATAGCCACGCTTTTCTAAGGTCTCAGCACACATATCAAGGCAGTCTTGCATATCCATACAAATATTATCACAGCTACTCCAAACAATGTATCCACGATGGGTGTTACATTTAATTGATGCAGCAATTGTATTTTTAACTATCGGTATAATATCTTCTGTGGGTATCATAGTAGCCCCCTTTCTTTCATTCAACAATATCAATCTTATGTCTTTCCCTCTGGAAGCTCGTATATGAACTCTTCCATTATTCAAACTCCTACTCTTCTAACTTAATTAAATATGTACTTATTATTTCGCTTATAGCCAAACCACGGATCCACATAGTCTAGTGCATTAGCAATAACATTTCCCCATGCATCATAAGTATATACAGCAATTTCTGCTCCTCTGGCATCAAGCAGACCAATTATGTTAACCACCTCGATAATTTTTTAAGCTGTTATGTTTTTGTTCATTAACATAACAGCTTTATCAGATGCCAGACTTAAACATCTGTGTATCCCCAACCTTTAAATAATGGAATTCATAACACATTTCTAAATTTCTCATATGATAATCGGAATTCATCACTCAGTACATTTCATCATCTTCTATCTTTCCGGCAATAATAGCTTTCTTTATCGTTTTCCAATACTTGTTATAAACCGTGTCTGTTACTTTCCCTTCTCTGATTTTAATATCAGCCTAAAAGGTGGATACATCCATCCTAACTCAGGGGAACATATAGCAGCTTTTATAGGATTTCACTTTTTTGTCGCATTTTAAAATTATTTTACATCTTCAATTTTTACAGTACTATCTCCATCTGTAAATAGACTATATACTCTAAACCAGTGGCACCATTCATCCATACCACCTATACTTATATATAATTTATCATCCTGTGAATTGTTTTCATCAACAATTATAGATGATCCTTCCTGTTCAGCTGTATAGCCTGCTTTTTCATATTTTTTTATATAATCTT
>OLVP01001303.1_pt1 | contig 15687 bp, 11 predicted proteins | sample 1673281 | NCBI WGS metagenome assembly OLVP01 (sample SAMEA3178940, study PRJEB25190) | human gut metagenome | biome: human gut; feature: human-associated habitat; material: faeces | place: Austria | collected 2013
AAATTATGTTAAGAGTGTCTAATATAAAAACAAATATTGATGACGATAAATCAAAGATACTAGAATTAGTTCTTAAAAAGTTAAAAATTAAAGAAAATGAAATAATAAAGTTTCATATATTTAAAGAATCTATAGATGCAAGAAAAAGAGGAAGAATAGATTTTGTTTATACAGTAGATGTTGAAGTTAAAAATGAAGAAAATTCATCAGCAAGCGTAACAGTTAAAAATATAGTTTATAACAGTTCTGATCAAGTGGTTGCAACAACTGAAAGCGATGCTACTATAAGTGCAAATTCAGAATCTACAATTTCACAATCTACATCAGTAAGTAATCCAAGTTTATGGTCAACAGATTCACCGACTTTATATTATGTAAAAACACAAATTGTAAAAGATGGAACTGTAATTGACGAATATACTACAAACTTTGGATTTAGATATTTTAATTTCAATAGAAATACAGGTTTCTCTTTAAATGGACAAAAAATAAAATTAAAAGGCGTTTGTATGCACCACGACCAAGGGGCTTTAGGTTCTGTTGCAAATTATAACGCTATTGAAAGACAGGTTAAAAAATTAAAACAAATGGGTGCAAATGCCATCCGTGTAACTCATAATCCTGCTTCTGATGAACTTCTTGAAATTTGTAATAAAGAAGGAATAATGGTAATTGAAGAAGCATTTGACGGTTGGGCAAGATCTAAAAATGGAAATAGTAATGACTATAGTCAATATTTCAATACTAAAATAGATTCAAACAATAAAATAATGGATGGAAATTCTTCTATGACTTGGGCTGAGTTTGATATAAAACAAATGGTCGATAGAGGAAAAAACAATCCTTGTATAATAATGTGGTCACTTGGTAATGAAATATTAGAAGGTGCAAGTACAAGTGAAGATAGCCGTTATGCTACTTATGCTCAAAATTTAATAAATTGGGTAAAAGAAATAGATACAACTAGACCTACTACAATAGGAGATAACAATAGTAAAAATAGCAATTCAACTTATTTAGCAGTTTCAAATGTAATTGCAAATAATGGCGGTGTTGTTGGTCTAAACTACTCAAGTAATGATCAATATTCATCTTTATATAATAATCACAGCAATTGGAAAATTTATGGTTCTGAAACATCATCTGCAATTAGAAGCCGTGGAATTTATACAACTAAAGACCAAGACAATACAAATCATCAATTAACTGCATATGATAAAAAAGCAGTTGGTTGGGGTAGATTGGCAGCTGATTCTTGGGGTTCTATAATAAAAAATGATTATATAGCTGGTGAATTTGTTTGGACAGGTTTTGACTATATTGGTGAACCAACACCTTGGAATGGAACAGGTACAGGGAGTGTTAGTGGAGGTAATCCATCTCCAAACTCATCATATTTTGGTATTATAGACACAGCAGGATTTGAAAAAGATATTTACTACTTCTATCAAAGTCAATGGAACGATAAAGTAAATACATTACATATACTACCTTGTTGGGACAGAGATTCAATAAGTTTAGACAATGGATATGCAGAAGTAGTTGTATATAGTGATGCGCCAACAGTAGAATTATTCTTAAATGGACAATCTTTAGGAAAGAAATCATTTACTACAAATTCAACTTCTGCAGGATATAAATACAAAACAAGTGGCGGTGCATATTATTTAACTTGGAATGTTCAATATGAAAGTGGTACTTTAAGTGCTAAGGCATATGACGAAAATGGAAAAGAAATTACAAATACACAAGGTAGAAATAGTGTAACAACATCAGGCACACCATCTAAACTTAATGCTACAGCTGAAAAATCAACTATAGATGCTGATGGATATGATTTATCATATATATCAGTAGATGTTACTGACGCTAATGGAAATATAGATCCAAATGCAAGTAATACAATAAATTTCAAACTTAGTGGAAATGGTAAAATAGTAGGTGTTGATAATGGTGATGCTACTGAAACTTCGAAATTTAAACCAACTAGCAGTACAAGTGCTAACATAAAAGCATTTAGTGGAAAAGCTCTTGTAATAGTTCAATCTACTAAAGAGGCTGGTAGTTTTACACTTACTGCATCATCAGGTAATTTACAATCAAGTAGTGTGAATGTAAAAACTAAACAAGTTTTAGATAATACTTCAAGTAATGAAATAAAAAGTTATAAAATATCAAAAGATTATTATGTATATCAAAATGTTACACCACAACTTCCAACATCTGTTGTAGCAACATATACTGATAAAACTACTAAAGATGTAAAAGTAAATTGGAATTCTTATGATAAAAACTTATTAAAAGAACCTAATGTATTTACTGTTAAAGGAACTTTAGAAGGAACAGATATAGAGGTAAAAGTAAATATTCACGTTGTTGGAAATGTTGTAACAGCTTTAAATTATTCAACTAATACAACAGCTGGAGTTAAACCAGTTTTACCAGATAAAGTTGCATCTGTATTAGAAGATGGAACAATATCAGAAGAGTTTGCTGTTACTTGGGACGATATAGATGAAAGTAAATATTCTTCTGAAGGAACATTTGTTGTAAATGGTTCTGTAACAATTTTGGATAAGACATATGATGTTACTGCAAGTGTTAGAGTGGATAAAAAAGCAGAGGAATCTAAGAATATAGCTTTAAATACTAATAGCGATGCACCAACTTTATCACAAAGTGTGCCAAGTGGCTCTCAATCTGATAATTTAAGTTCTATAAATAATGGAACAAATAATGAAGTTGATGATACTAATGAAAGATGGACAAATTGGAAATACAGAAATACTAGTTTATCTGCATATGTTCAAATGGATTGGAAAAATGAATACACTATAAAACGTGTAAATTTATACTTATTTACAGATAGTAGCTCAGCAGCTTTACCAGCAAGAGTTCAATTTGCTTATTGGGATGGTAGTAAATTTGTAGATATATCATCTAGTTCAACTACTCCTGTATCATATACAGCCGGTGAAACCACATATCAATTTGATGAAGCTGTAAAAACTAATAAGTTAAGAGTTACATTAACGGAAGAATCAGGACATTGTATTGGATTAACTGAAATGGAAGTATTTAATGTTCCAGAAAGCAATGAAACAAATACTACAGCTTTATTATCAAAATTAAATGTAAATGGAAATTCTGTTGACGGATTTAATGCTGAAACTAAAGATTATACAGTTAGCGCAAATGAAGATGATAAAATAAGTGTGACTGCAGAATCACAAGACAACGCAGCTATGACAATATTACCAGAGTTTAATAATGTAATAAAAGTATTAGTTCAATCAGAAGATCATAAAACAATAAATACTTATAATATAAAAGTGGAAAGAAAATCTGAACCAGTTAAGGGAGCAGATAAGTCACAACTTAAAACAGCATTAGCTAAAGCAAATGATATTTTAGGTGTTGAAAATAATAAAAATATTTATACAGAAGCTACATATAATGCATTAAAAGATGCGACTGATGAAGGACAAACTATATTTGATAAGGATAAAGCTACGCAAGAACAAGTTGATAATGCAACAGAGAGTATAAATAATGCTTTAAGTAGTCTTAAACAAAGAATAGCACCTACAGTTAGTTCAACATTAAAAGTATCTAGAGGTTACTTTGTAATCACAGGAAAAGTTAATCCTAATTTTGGTGACTATTATGAAATAAAATCACATGGAATTTTATATATCAAAGAAGGAACATTAGGAGAACAAGAATTAACTGTAAATACACCAAAACGTAATAGAGTTAACTTTGGTGCATATAATACAGCTGGTGAATATTCATATAGAGTAAAACCATCTAGTCAAACAATGATATATGTTACAAGAGCATTTATACAATATGAAGATCCAGATGGAAATACGCACTATGTTTATTCTGATGTTAAGTCAAGAAATATAAGAGGATTCTAATTAAAAATTTATATCATTAATAAAGAGGGATAAAAATGAAAATAAACAGTGAATATGTAATGAGGGAAATAGCGGGAGATACTATACTAATTCCTATAGGAGATACAATTAATAATTTTAATGGATTAGTAATTTTAAATGAGTTAGCAAAATTCATCTGGGAAAAAATGCCCCAAGCAAAGGATGAAGAAGAACTTCTAAATTATATTTTAGATGAATACGAAGTTGAGAGAGAAGTTGCTAAGTCTGATTTAGATGAATTTTTAGAAATGCTTAAGAAAGAAAACATTATATAACTTGTAATATAGTAAGGACAAAAACCGAATTTTGCAGATAGTAAAATTCGGTTTTTTAATATTCATAAAATTAAACTAAATTTTGAAAGAAAATATGATAAATAACAAAAATTACCAAATTTGTGATATAATATAAAAATAAGTAAGATATTTTAATTATAATTAGTCGGGGGTATTAATGAAAAGAAACACGAACTTTATTTTAAGGGAAATAGCTGGAGAGAATATTTTAGTGGCAACTGGGGAAGCGGCTCAAATATTTAACGGAATGATTACATTAAATGATGTTGCATCTTTTATATGGAGTAATATAGATGAATGTAAAACAGTAGATAAATTAATAGCTAGTATATTAGATGAGTTTGACATAGACGATGAAACAGCTAAAAGAGATGTTGTAAATTTTACCACACAACTAATTAGAATGGGGATGGTTATTGAAGAATAATATTCAATTTAACTATACTAAAAAATGATTTTATTTTATCATTTTAAAATATTGTCTATGAAAAAGGGGGAGGAATTATGAAAAGAGCATATTCAACACCGGCTATGAAAGTCGAAGTGTTTGAAGCTAGTGAATCTGTTGCAGCTTGTTGGAAGATACACTGTAATGTTCCAAATGGATATGGTTATATTGATAAAAATAGCAATGGAAAATACGATAAAGGGGATACTTTGCTAACTCCAACTAATTGGGGAGAACCAAGTACTGTATGGGGTTGTGGAAAATGGCATACTGGTGTAAAAGGTGTTCCAAATGATGGTCCAAAAGCTAATGCAATGTGGCATGCAAATGGTGGGGGCAAAGATTATCCAGTATATTATTGGAGAGATGGTAATGGTAGACTAGATGTACATTTCTCAAAAGTATCAGATGCTGAATGGGAAACTAATCCAAATGCATCATAAAATAAACAAAAATAAAACGTACATAGAAGACAGGAGAAATCCTGTCTTTTTTTAAACATAGATTAGGAGTATATATGAATATAAAATGTGGAGAGTTAAAATTTAATATAAATTGTTATAAAAACTGGAATATACCGAAGAATGTAGAAAAATTTATTGTAAACAATGAGGATTATTCAGAGCTAAATTACAATATTGATTTTGTGAATAGTATAAATAAAGATAGTAGGCAAATTATTTCGACAAAACAAGATTTAATAGTGGGTAGCGATGGTGATTTAGAGACAAGGTATTTGTTTATAAAAGGAGCGAATTACCCATATGCAAAATATACAGAGATAGACGACAAAAATATTTCAGTAGAAGTTTTAGAAGATTTTAAAGATATGTTTGAACTTGATACAATGTTTTGGTCGTTGTTTGCTCTTGAAAGACATATGATACAAAAAAAGGCACTTGTTTTTCATTGTGGATATAATTCATATAAAAATCATGCAATTTTATTTAGTGGGCCGAGTGGGATTGGAAAATCGACTCAGTCTGATTTGTGGAAGGAAAATAGAGGTGCAGATATTTTAAATGGGGATAAGTGTTTATTGTTGAAAGATAATGATGCTTGGAGTGCTGATGGGTGGCCTGTTTGTGGATCTTCTGAGATATGTATAAATCAGAGAACAAAACTTGGAAATATTGTTTTTCTAAATCAAGGAAAAGAAAATAAGGTCAATAAACTTAGTAAAATTGAAGCTGTGAAAAAAATTATAAGTCAGCTTACTATAAATTATTGGAATTTAGATTTTGTAAATGAGGCGTTTACTCTTGCTGAGGATATTGTGAATAATATAAATGTATATGAGCTTATATGTACGCCTGATGTTAGAGCTGTTGAAGTTTTGGAGAAATGTTTGGAGGAGGGCGAAACATGGATACTTTAGAAAATATGGACAAGTTTGAAAAAATGTTGTGTGAAAAGGCATCTTTAAATAAAGTACCGATAAGTGGTGCTATTGAACTTTTGCCGCTTTGCAATATGAATTGTGAGATGTGTTATATCAGGCTTACTAAAGAAGAAATGGAGTCTTGTGGAAGGTTGAGGACTGCTGATGAATGGATAGAAGTTGCAAGACAGATGAAGGAAGCGGGGACTTTGTTTGTTTTGTTGACTGGTGGTGAGCCATTTTTATACAAAGATTTTGATAAGGTTTATAATGCTTTAAGAAATATGGGAATAATAGTTACGATTAATACGAATGGGACACTTATAAATGAAGAAATTGCAGATATGCTTGCTGAAAATAAGCCAAGAAGGGTTAATATAACACTTTATGGGGCGAGTAACGATACTTATGCAAAAATATGCAAAAATCCAAAGGGGTTTGATCAAACGATTAATGGTATTAAACTTTTAAAAGAGAGAAATATCGATGTTAAGATGAATGTCAGCTTGATTGAGGAAAATAAAATGGAACTTCCATTGATGCTAAAAATTGCGAGTGAACTCGATGTGCCAATAGATATTGATACATATATGTTCCCAAAAACAAAGGGGATTAAGTCAGATTTTAAAAAAGACTGCAGGATAAATCCAAAGGAAGTTGCAAATATTGATGTTGCAATTAGGTATAATACTGAGACTGAAGAATCATTTATGAGAAATAGGATTGATTTTTTAAATAAGTATGAATGGGCAAAAAATTCAGAACCACTAAAAGAAATTCCTATGCTATGTAGAGGTGGGAAAAGTTCATTTTGGGTAGATTGGAGAGGGAATATGTGTCCTTGCGTATTTTTAGAAAATATAAAAATAAATTTATTTGAAAATAGTTTCTCAAAATGTTGGGACTATATAATAGAAGAAAGTAGCAAACTTTTTATGCCAAAAGGGTGCGTTTCATGTGATAAGAGAGAGATTTGTCAGGTGTGTATTGCATCTGTTTATTGTGAAAATGGAAATCTTGAAAAATCACCAAAATATCTATGTGATTTGACAAATGAAATGATAAGAATATTAAAATAGGCTTTAGGGGCCTATTTTTTTGTACCCTTTTTAAAAAGAATTTCTAGAATAATGTATAACATTACGAATATATGGTAGAATAAACATATATAAGTATTTTAGGAGGGGGAACATGGAATCACTTAAAATAATCATCGGAAAAATAAAAGATGGCTCAATCAGAGAAATGATAAATGAGTTCAAATGGATGATGGGTTATGCGAAAAATTATAAAAAAGAGATTATATTTTACATATTCTTGGGTATGTTTTCAACAGTAATGACATTGGCTAGTAGTGTTGCATCAAAGGAGCTTATAGATGTTGTAACAGGACATAATGTATCAAAAGCGCCACTTATGGCAATAATAATGGTATCTATGGCTTTGTTTAGTTTATTTTTCAGTTCGATAATGTCTAGGATAACTATGAAAATCAATATAAGGATACAAAACGATATTCAGGCTGATATTTTTGACAAGATAATCGGGGTGAATTGGCTTGATTTATCAAAATATCCAAGCGGGGACATTTTAAATAGATTTGGGAGTGATGTTGGAACTGTTGCAAATAGTGCAATCGGCTGGGTTCCAGATTTAATCGTATGCATTTTTAACTTTATCGCAACTCTTGCTGTTGTTTTATATTACGATCCAACAATGATGGTACTAACATTAGTAAATGCGCCTATTATGCTTTTATCATCTAAACTTCTTATGTCAAAAATGAGAGATTATACAAAAAAAGTTAAGGAAATGAACAGTGAGGTTATGGATTTCCAAACTGAAACTTTTTCGAATGTCGATTCTATAAAATCTTTTGACTTAACAGGTTTATTTAGTAAAAGACTTAGAGGTTTCCAAAATCGTTATAAAGACGTAAATTTAGAATATAACTGGTTTAGTATAAAAACAAATATAATTTTATCTTTAATAGGTATGGTTGTTGAATATAGTTTCTTTGTATGGGCAGTATACAGACTTTGGACAGGGCATATTACATATGGTGAGATGACTTTATTTATGACACAATCAGGAAGAATGTCATCTGCTTTTAGCTCACTTGTATCAATAATTCCATCAACTGTAAACTCAACAATTTCTGCAGCTAGACTTATGGAGCTTATTGGTCTTCCAAAAGAACAAAGAACAGAAGACGATGGCGAAAATCTAAAAGACTTAGTTTCAGAAGGATTTAGCGTAAAATTAAAAGACGTTGATTTCTCTTATGTTAAAGAAAAACAAGTTATAAAATCATCTTCATTCGAAGCGAATCGAAATGAAATTGTGGCGCTTGTTGGTCCTTCTGGCCAAGGAAAGACAACGCTTATAAGAATGTTCTTAGGTCTTTTGATTCCTAATTCCGGTGATGCTGTATTGTGTGACAAAGACGGCAAAGAAGTTACATTAAACGCATCTACAAGAAAGTATTTCTCATATGTTCCACAAGGAAACACAATTTTCTCGGGAACTATCGCTGAAAACTTGCGAATGGTTAAAGAAGATGCGACTGATGAAGAAATAATCGAAGCGCTTGAAGTTGCTTGTGCATACGAATTTATAAAAGATTTGCCAGACGGAATAAATACAAAAGTCGGAGCAAGGGGACTTGGTTTCTCAGAAGGACAAGCCCAACGTATCTCAATCGCGCGTGCCGTACTTCGTGATGCTCCAATCTTGCTTCTTGACGAAGCGACTTCAGCACTTGATGTCGTTACAGAAAGAAGGGTGCTTAATAATATTATTAAACAAAAACCAAACAAAACTTGCATCGTTACTACTCACAGACCTAGCGTGCTTAATCTTTGCCAAAGGGTTTATAGGGTTGAGAAGACTAAGGTTAGTCAGTTGAGCGAGACTGAGTTTGCTGAGTTTGCTAGTAATTTTTAATATGGTAAGTAAAATAGCAGGTAGCAATAAGCTACCTGTTTTTGTTGTTATATTTTTTGTATAGGAATTATGAACTTTTGAGGAAATATACATTTTTAAAAGTCTTTAAGATGAAGCTTTTTTCGATTTTTATGTATATTATTGGGAAATTGGGATAACATATCAATATAACTTATATATTTCCAATTAATACAAATACTGTTTTATATCTATTTATAAAATGCTAAAATAAAAATATACATATTTAAATTATGATGTTAGAGTGAATGCTAAATGGGGGGATTAATATGGTAAAACATAAAAAACTAAAAATAACAGTGGGGATACTATGTCTACTGCTAATAATAGCAATACCACTTTGCTATTACTTAATTTATATTTCGTACAACCATCTAACTGTAAATACATACGATATAAAAAGTCAAAAGATAGAGACTACAAGCGGGGAAAATCTAAAGTTTGTCGTTGTCGGCGATCTTCATGATAATACTTTTAATGATAATGATGATAAGCTAGTTCAGACTATTAAGGCTCAAAATCCAGATTTTATAATTGCTGATGGTGATATTTTAAACGATGATTCGAAAAATCCTGATATTGCTATGAGTTTTATAAAAAGACTTGTGAAGATTGCGCCTGTTTATTATGCTCTTGGGAATCATGAGCTTGAGTATATGCAAAATCAAAAGTCTGAGGATTTGTTGGATGAAATAAAATCTACCGGTGCGATTTTGCTGGAACAAGAATATAAAGATATAAAGGTTAAGGGGGTACCTGTTCGTATTGGCGGAATGTATGGTTATGCTTTTGACCCAAATGGTACGACTAAAAGGGCTGATATGGGCGATGGAATTTACGACTTTTTGAAGGATTTTGAAAATACTTCTAGCTATAAAATCATGATGAGCCACAGACCTGATAGTTTTATTTTTGGTGAGGCTTCGAAGGCTTGGGATATCGACTTGGTTGTGAGTTCGCATGATCATGGTGGACAAGTTGTATTTCCGTTTTTAGGCGGATTTTATGGCGGTGACCAAGGTTATTTCCCTGAATATATCCACGGTCTTTATAATAAGGATAAGATGAAGATTTTGATAAGCAGCGGACTTGGTTCGAATAAGCAAAAACTGCCTAGATTTAATAATGTGCCTGAGGTTATGCTTGTTAATTTGTCTAAGTAGTTTAATAGAAGTGGTTTATTAGGAAAATTTTATTATTTGAAAATATTTTTGGATAAAAATGAATAAAAAGGGATTAAATTGGTTAATCTATATTTAACCCTTACTAATAAAGGTGATATGAACATTCATACCACCTTTTAATTTACATAAGATTTGATTAATAATTTAACTTAATATTATCATTATTTTTTAAATAGTCGTTGTCTTCTGGCATTATATCATCATATATAAAGTCATGAAGTACACCTATTGAATTTACATCATATAGCCATACCCAGCCGGCGTTTTTGTATTTTCCGCCTTTAACATGAACATCGTCAATGATTGGGAATTCGGCTTGTTTAAGCTCTTGTTTTGTTGCAAATGAATAAGATGTAAATGCTAAGTTTAACATCTCGCTAACTGACACATTAGTTGATACATATGGAAGTAGAGAATTTATTAGTTTTGGATATTCTGACATAGATAAGTCTTTGACACCGTTAAACATCCCAGAGATTATTTTACGTTGTCTTTGGTCTCTATAAATACCATTGTCAAGATATCTCATTCTTGCATATGCTATTGCTTGGTATCCGTTTAATGTATGTAAACCAGCACCTTCTATTAATTGTGGTTCGTCGCCTTTATCCCCGTAAGTGCATGAATCGAATGCGCCTGGAATACCTTCATTTAGTGATTTGATTTCTCTTTGCTCTATCTCTACATCGACACCGCCTATTACGAATATTATATTCATAAGGTCGTTGAAGTCGACTTGAACAAATTTATCGATGCCTATTCCGAAGTTTTGTTCGATTGTTTTAAATAATAAGTCTTCTTTACCCCAGAAATACGCTGCATTTAATTTGCCTTTTCCGTGTCCTGGAATGTCTACGTATGTATCACGTGCAAGTGATGTTAGTTTAATATCATTATGGTTTGAGTCGATTGTTAAAATCATCATAGCATCTGATCTGTATGCTAGTTCGTTTTCGCGGCCGTCTGTACCTAGTAATAATATGTTTGTAATACCTTCGACTTTCTGATATTGTGAGTTGTAATTATCATCTACATGAGCTGAATTTATTCTAAAAAAGATATACCCCAATGTTATAAGTGGAATTAGAATAAGTAAGACTAGTAGTATTATCACTGTTTTTTTAAATGTTGAATATTCTTTGAATTTACCCAAAAATATTTGCTAGCGACATAATTTATCGCAGCATTTCACCTCCCTCAAAATTCTTATTAACTCCATTATAGACAAGTATCTGGGTGGGTTCAATATCTAAATTAGGAATAATTTAGGGAAAATGATATCGCTTTTCAAAAAATAGTAGATATTTGTAGAGGAAATATATGATATAAATTATAATAAAGAAAGAGGTAGGGAAACGTATTGCAAGGTTTTATGTCTTATAAAAAATATATAGTAGCTAAATAGAATGTAATACGAAAATATAGCTATACTTGGGGGTAAAAATGGAGAAAACTAATTTTGAATTTTTAAGTTTATTAAAATCATCATTGAAAAATGAAAAATATGACGGTGAAAAAATAGATTTTGAAGATTTAGTGTATATTTATAAAATGTCTGAAATTCATCATGTTGTGCCGATGATATATAATGCGGCATATAATGAAGATTTTTTTAAGGAATGTGATGCGAATTTTCAGGCTATGTTTAAATCATCTGCTTTTAGATATATTTTTTCACAAATTCAACGAACTAACCATTTTTTAGAGGTGTATAAAAAACTTAGTGAAAAAAATATAAAAATTTTAGTATTTAAAGGTATAATTTTTAGGAATATGTATAATAATCCAGATGATAGGATTTCTTCTGATGAAGATATTCTAATCAAAAAAGAGGATTATGAAAAAGTCAAAGAATTCTTTTTAAGTGAAGGGTTTGAATTTATCGACAAAGGAGAAGAATGTGCATATTTTTCGAAAAGCACTGGTCTATGCATCGAAGTGAGCACAAGTCTTTTTTCTCATGAATCAAAAGCGTATGGACATTTAAATAAGTTATTTGAAGACGTATTTGAAAAAAGTATAAAAATAAATATCGATAAAATCGATATACTAACATTATCACACGAACAACACCTTATATATATAGTGTTTCATAATATGAAACATTTTTTAACTGGGGGATTCGGAATTAGACAAGTTGCGGATTTCTCAAAATACATTGAAACTTATGGAGAATATATAAATTGGGAAAAGTTTTGGTCTGATTTAAAAGACTTAAACTACGACACCTTTGCACTCAATTTAATCGAAATAAGTTTAAAATACTTAGGCTTTAATGACGATAAAATAACTTACCCTGACAATATTACAAGCTTTGATGAATTAAAAAATTCTCAAAAATATTACATTAACAGTGAATCACTTATAAATGACATATTAGATGCTGGGGTGTTTGGGGCCAGCACAATGGACAGAAAACATACTGCTCTTATGACGCTTGATGCAGTTGAAGACAAGAAAAAATCAAACCGATTAAAAGCAGTATTCCCAAACGTAAATTATTTAAAAGACAACTATACATACTTACAAAAATACCCAATACTACTTCCAGTAGCTTGGGGACAAAGAATTTTATCTTACTTAAAGAAAAACAAAACAAGTTCATATATAAATACTATGGAGTTGGGAAAACAGAGGATAGAATTATTAAAAGAATATAAAATCATAAAATAGGTTATAAATTTTAAACTAAAAAAGTATATATATAAAATTAAAAACGTAAATGTAAAAGAAAAATAGGGTTAAAATCAAACTTAAGAAAAATGTAATGTTGTTGTAAGTTGAAAATATGCAAGAAATATGGTATTTTTAATCTATATTTTGACTATAATAAAGAGGGAAGAGGTAAAATATAGTATGGATAAATATATCAGTAATAAAATAAAAAATATATCGCTATTTATGACTTTTTTTGTAGTTATACTACATTCAAACAACTTAGAAAAATCAAACGTAGTAAATTTAAATTCTGTGGTACAGAACTTTATAGGACAAGGTATAGTTAGGGTAGCTGTTCCTATATTCTTCCTAATATCAGGATATTTATTTTTCTACAACTTCGTTCCAAGTATGGAAAAATGGAAGTATAAATTTAAAAGCAGATTCCACAGCTTATTTATACCATATGTAATTTGGTGTACTGGATGGCTAATAATTTTATACTTAGTTGAATTACTACCAATTGGAAGGGCATTATTCTCTGATAGAATAGTATCAGATTATACATTAAAGGAATTATTCGTAAATACATATGTATATCCGCTTCCATATCAATTTTGGTATATAAGATCACTTATGTTAGATGTTATCTTAACACCAGTATTCTACTATATAATTAAATCATTAGGAAAAAAATCACTTCCTATATTAGTAATAGTATGGTTCTTATATCCAATATCAGAAATGTTCGGTGGATTATGGTTTTTACAAATATTCAATTACCCATTCACATTATTTGGAATAGGTGCTGCTTTTGCGATACACAATATAGATTTACATTTTAAATCTATAAAACCAAAACAGGTAACACTAATAGGTATACTATATCTACTTGCATGTGTAATTAGAACAGTTCTTATGTATACTGAATTACCATTATTAGATTTAGCAGAAAATCTTGTAATCTTATTTGGTGTTCCATTTATATGGTTATTCTACGACAGAATGAAAAGTATAAAAAATAAAAAAATCAAGATTGCCAAATACGGAATCTTTATATATTTCTTCCATATACCATTCCAATCTATCCTTAAAAAGGTTTGGTTTATGGTTATGCCACTTAGTGAAATAAGCAGTTTAATAATCTTCTTCGTGGCGCCAATAATAACTATAACAGTGTGTGTATTAGTGGCGATGTTCTTAAGAAGATATATGAATAGATTCTACATGATATTAAGTGGAGGAAGATAACACAACTATGGTATTTCATTTCAATTATGATTTGAAATACCATTATTATTATAAAGAATATATTTATAATAATAATATAAATAATATATTTATAAAAATAATTTTAAAGTGATTAGGGGTGATTGAGTGAAAAAGTTTTTTACTATTCTTATAGTTTTAGTGGCTATCTTTTTATTCAGATCAGATATAAAAGATGCTGGAGATAAATTATCGAACTATATCCAAATTAACATATTAAATAAATATGAAAATAATCAAGGCGATGAAGAAAATAATTTAGATAATATGGAAAATAATTATAGCGATTCGGGTATGGAAGATGAGAATAATGGAAATAATAGTAATGTATCAAATGGAAGTTATATAAACTACGAAAATTATAAAAATATAAGACTAGGACAAAGTGTAAAAGATATAAAATCAAAATTAGGTGAACCTAATAAAATAGAAAAAAGCGAATATGGATTTGACTGGTATGTTTATAACAGTGATTACAGTAAATTTTGCATGGTAGGAATACTACAAAACAAAGTAGTAGCCCTTTTTAGCAATACTATGGATTCATGTGAAAGCAATATAAAATTAGGAACTACTGAATCACAAGTTCTAAAAAACTATAAACCTCTAGAATATAGATTAAAGGGAAATGTAAGATATATAATAAATGAAGATTATTATAGTGTAATAAAAACAAAAACATGCTATATAACTGCATTTTATGATTCTTTTGATGGTAATAAAGTAGTGGGAATACAAATTATATCAAAAAAAGTTGAAGAAAATATGGATGGGATTTATTCAACAGATTCATCTATATGTGGTGATTTTGAAAATGTAAATAGATATTTAATTAATAGTGAGAGATTTAATAAAAATTTAAATACTCTTTCATATGATGAAAATGCAACTTTATGTGCTCGTTCTCATAGCAAAGATATGAGGGATAATGATTATTTTGCCCACAACAACCTAAAAAATCAAACACCTTTTGATAGGATGTCATCATATAATATAAATTATATGGCTGCAGCGGAAAATATAGCAGGTGGTCAAACTAGTGGGATATTTGCTCATTATGCTCTTATGAATTCGAAAGGGCATAGAGTCAATATTTTGGGTGACTATAAATATATAGGTGTTGGAGTAGTTTTTGGTGGAAGCTTAAGCATGTATTTGACTCAAAATTTTTATAAATAATATAACAATCATACGCTTTAGAATACTTATTGTTTGCGCTTGCGAAAAAGTCTTTTTTATTTTCGAGAATATTTTTTATGTCCGAATAATCCGAGTGCTTTTCAACAATGTTTTTGTAATCGGTTGAATCCGAAATCACAATAGCCTCAATGTTATCGGCTGTCATTTCGGGAAGCGAAAAATCTTTGCTTGCAAAATATTGATTGCAGTTGTTTCGTGAAAATATCACCGCTTCTTTATTGCTTTCGTATATTGTGATTTTTTCATCAGAATTTTTTATTCCGAGAAACATTTTTGAAAAGATGTTATCCTCGCTGTTTAGTTCGCAAAACGACAGATTCCGGCAATCCTCCAAAGAAGAAAA
>OLVP01001334.1_pt1 | contig 15249 bp, 10 predicted proteins | sample 1673281 | NCBI WGS metagenome assembly OLVP01 (sample SAMEA3178940, study PRJEB25190) | human gut metagenome | biome: human gut; feature: human-associated habitat; material: faeces | place: Austria | collected 2013
TTGTTGATTTTATGCCAAACTTTGATGAAACAGAGAAGGAACCGGTGGTTTTACCTGTAAGAGTTCCAAATCTTTTGGTAAATGGTGCCGAGGGTATTGCAGTAGGTATGGCAACTAACATTCCTACCCATAATTTAGGGGAAGTTATTGATGCAGTTATTGCCTATATGGATAATAATGATATTACCACTGAACAGCTTTTAAATATAATGCCGGGACCTGATTTCCCAACAGGGGGCATTGTAGCTAATAAGTCAGACCTTTTAGATATTTATAAAACAGGTGTAGGTAAATTAAAATTACGTGGAAAGCTTGTTTATGAAAAAGGAAAAGGCAGGGAAAAAGACAGACTTGTGGTAACGGAAATTCCATATACCATGATTGGAACAGGAATCAGCAAGTTTATATCAGATGTTATTGATTTAGTTGAAACAAAAAAGACAACGGATATAGTGGATATTTCCAATGCCTCTGACAAAAACGGCATGAGAATTATCCTTGAATTGAAAAAAGGTGCAGATGTTGAAAAATTAAAAAACATGCTGTACAAAAAAACTAAGTTAGAGGACACCTTTGGTGTGAATATGCTAGCTATTGCCGATGGAAGACCTGAAGTAATGGGGCTTAAAAGCATTATAAAGTACAATGTGGATTTCCAGTATGATTTGGCTACAAGAAAGTATACTACATTACTTAATAAGGCATTAGAGCAGAAGGAAATTAAGGAAGGTCTTATAAAGGCAACTAATATTATTGATTTAATAATAGAAATAATAAGAGGATGCCAAAGCCAGAAGCAGGTTAAGGAATGTCTTGTGACGGGAAAAACAGAGGGGATTAAATTTAAACATCCGGAATCTGAAATACTTGCAGGAAATCTGTGCTTTACCGAAAGACAGGCTCAGGCTATTTTAGACCTTAGATTATCAAAACTTATTGGTCTTGAAATTATGGCTCTCCAGAAGGAATATGAAGAGTTGGTCAATAAAATCGGTGAATATGAGGATATTCTTGGCAGCAGAAAGGTAATGACTAAGACTATCAAAAAGGATCTTCAAAAAATTAAGAAGGAATATGACGTTGAGAGACGTACATTAATTGAAGATGGAAAGGAAGCTGTTTTTGATGAAAATGCCTTTGTAGAGCAGGAAGTAGTTTTTGTTCAGGACAAGTTCGGTTATGCCAAATTACTTGATCCGGCAGCATTTGACAGAAACAGGGAGTCAGTAACTACAGATAACAAATATTATTTTAACTGTATGAACACTGATACGATTTGTATTTTTACGGATAATGGAAATGTTCATCAGATTAAGGTAGCAAAAATTCCAACTAAAAAAGTCAGGGAAAAAGGTGTACCTATTGACAATCTGGGAAATTACAGCAGTGAGGGAGAAAGTATTGTTGCTTTAATGTCCTCTAATATGATAAAAGACAAAAAGCTGTTATTTACCACAAAACTTGGAATGATTAAGTTAGTAGATGGAAGTGAATTTGAAACTAACAGAAAGACAATGGCTGCCACAAAACTTGGAAAAGATGATGAGCTTGTGTCTGTAAAGATTACAAGAGTATCAGAAAGAGAAGCGGTACCGGATGACTTTGAAATGCCTGTTATGCTTTCAGGTGGTTCAGATGACTTTGAATCATTAGATTACGAGCAGATGGAATTTGGTCAGATGGACAATATGGTGGATGTGCCTGTGGAAACTGAGCTTAGATACACAAGAGAAATTCTTGTGATACAGACAGAGGAAGGCATATTCTTAAGATTTCCAATTAAGGAAGTCCCTGAAATGAAAAAATCCACATTAGGCGTTAAAGGTATAAAACTTAATGCAAATGATTATGTTTCCAATGTTTACCTTCTTGATGTAGGCGATAATGAAGTGGTAGAATATAAAGGAAAACAGGTGGATTTGAGAAAGTTAAAAATTGGAAAACGAGGAACTAAGGGAGTAAAAGTAAGACGCTAGTAAGTGTCTTTTAGTTAGGACAGTTAGAGAGGTATTATGAGAGTACATAAGAATAGATTATTAAATATTGTTATTTCTATAATCATGGTAGTTGTTATGGTTGCTACTTTGTGTACGACTTTTGAAGCGGAAAGTGAAACTGTAAGTGCAGCTACGGCATTTGAAAAAAGTATAAGTAAATTTCCGGATAGCTATAAGCCGTACCTTCGTGCATTACATAGCAAATATCCAAAGTGGAAATTTGTACCTTATAATACAGGAATAAATTTTGATACGGCAGTTTCAGAAGAATACAAGGATAATAAAAGTCTTATTGAAAATGCCTACAGTAAATTCCTTAAGTCAAATGCTTCGGGAGATTACAATGCATCAACAGGTAAATATATTCCTAAAGATGGAGGAAACTGGGTTTCGGCTTCAAAAAACACCATTGCGTATTTCATAGATCCAAGGAATTTTTTAGATGCTGAACATATATATATGTTTGAGCAGTTGTCCTATGATAGTGCTACTCAGACCCAGGCAGGTGTTGAGGCTATATTAGATGGTTCTTTTATGTATAAAACTAATATTGGTTACATAACTACAGCAGGAAAATATAAGGCAAGCAATACACTTTTTTCCAGTAAGATATTAGAAGCTGCAAAAAAAGCTGATGTAAGTGCATATTATATTGCATCAAGAATCCTTCAGGAAGTAGGAACAAAAAAGAACGCAAAATATGCAGGAATGGGAGCCAGTGGAAGTGTATCGGGTCAGTATTCAAAGACATACACCGGAATATATAATTTCTACAATATAGGAGCTTATTCCAGTGCTAATCCTATAGCAAACGGATTGGCATGGGCAAGTAACAGAAAGGATAAAACTTATAACAGACCTTGGACTAAGCCGGGAAAATCCATTATAGGCGGTGCATCGTATATAGGTGAAAAGTACATAAATTGTGGACAGAACACTACATATTATCAGCGATTTAATGTAAACAAAAGTTCAAAGTATGCATTATATACTCACCAGTACATGACAAATGTTTACGGTGCAGCATCAGAGGCAGCATATACTTCAGAGGCATACAATGATTTGGGAATAGCTTCTCTTGCAAAGACCTTTGTTATTCCGTATTTTAAAAATATGCCGGGAGAAAACAGTACAGTAAGATTGGGAGCTTCCTCAAAGTCAGGGGAAACAATTGCTTCAGTAAACTTAAGAAAAAAACCGGGAACTTATTCAGCTAAGGTAATTACTTTATCTAAGGGAGATAAGGTGTCAGTATCAGGTGGTTGTATGACAAACGTGTCTTATGGTACAGCATGGCTTAGTAATCCTTACTGGTATAAGGTATCCCTTGTAAAAAACGGTAAAAGTTATTCGGGATATTTAGCAGCAACCTATGTAAGTTTATCTGACGAATATAGTGTAGCAGTGGGAAGCAAATATAAATTACCGGTTAGTGTAAGTAAAGGCGAAACAATATACTATATGTCAGATAATCCGGCAATAGCAACTGTTGATAATTCAGGAAATGTAACAGGTGTTAAAGCAGGAAGTGTTACAATAAGGGCATTTTTAGGCTCAGGAAGTATGAGCGCCGTATCAGTTAAAGTAGGTGGTATCACTACAGTTGCAAAGCCTAAAAGACCTGTGGCAAAGGCGGCTTCAGCTAATTATAATTCTGTTAAAATATCATGGAAGAAAGAAGAAGGAGTTGCAGGATATATAGTTTACAGAAGAAATTCTAAAGGTAAGTATACTCTGAAAAAAATAATAGAAAGTCCGGTATCTTCATATACAGACAGTGGACTTACTACAGGAACAGAATATTCATACAAGGTTAAGGCATACAGACTGGCTGTAAACGGAACAAAAGTAAAAAGTGCCGTTTCAGAAGCTGTTAATGCAATACCGATACCTTCAAGAGTTTCCATTACATCCATTAAATCAGTAGGAAGCAGTGTTAAGCTAACATGGAAGAGAATAGATGGAGCCGGTGGATATAAAATATACAGGAGTAATAAAAAGACAGGAGAATATGTACAGGTAGGTAAGGTATATGGAAATAAGAGATTTACATATACCAATAAGAAAGTAAAGGGCGGCAAAACATATTATTATAAGGTTGCTGCTTATAAAAAAGCGTCAGGACAGGTGATTTATGGAAATAAATCAAAGGTTAAGTCTATAAAGAAATAATGTATAAAATTACTCAGCAGGAGGCAGTAATGATTAATTTTATAGTTTGCGGATTAGAGAATACGTTATTATATGAAAAAAAGAACAAAATTGATGATAGAACAATTGAATTAATATCTGAACTTAATGCCAATGGTGTCAAGTTTGCCGTGGCAACAGGCAGAAATTATGATGCAGTTAAATCTTTATTTGGAAGTGTAAAAAATGACATTGTTTATATATGTAATGACGGTGGTGTGGTGATTTATCAGGACAAGGTGATTAGCAAGACACCTATTGACAGGTTAGTATGTATGGAAGTTGTGTCTGAAATTGAAAAAAATGATAAATTTATAAGGCGTTTTAAACTGCTGTTTTCAGATGAACGGGGGGCAATGACTAACACCCATGATATTGATTTTATTAATTATCTTAAAAACATGGGAGTTGAGCCGGAGTACATAAGAGACACTAAAGAGCTTAACGGAGATGTAAATAAAATAACAATTTGTGCCAGAGATGGATTTGATGGGGAAACATATGAATATTTTTATAATAAATGGGCAGGTAAGGCTCATGTTTCCATTTCAAGTCCTGAACAAATGTATATAACCGGAGAATATGTTACAAAGGGAATGGCAATTGCCCTTTTACAGCATGTATTTAATATATCTCAGGAAGATACAGTGATTTTTGGCGGTGGATATAGTGATATAGATATGTTTGAGCATTGTTTTTACAGTTATGCAATGCAATGGTCTGATGCCGAGGTTAAAAGAGCGGCTAAGCATATTACTGAAAATGTAAATACTATTTTAGAAGATGTAATGAGAATGTAAGCCGGAGGATATAATGAGAAAAAAACAGATTGGAATAAAATGTATGGCTATAAGTCTGGTTATGGCATGTTCGGTACTTAATTTTACCGGATGCAGTATAGGTGATAATACACCGATAATTGGAAATATTACAGGACTTAAGTCAAATCAGATGTTTAAAATAGATGAGTTAGTTTGCAGCAAGTCAGAGTATATGATTTGTCTTCTTGATACTGCAAAACAATATGCAAAGGATTTTGGTGGCAGCGTTGACTGGAAAAATAAAATAAGTGACCATAAGACATTAGAGGAGTTTGTAAAGGATAAGGTAAAAGAGAGTATAACTGTTAAATATGCATTGGCAGCTATGGCAAAGAAGAATAATGTTACCCTTTCAGATACTGAAAAAACTGAGGTGAGTAAGCAGGCATCACAGTATTATAAGGCTATGACAGATTCAGAAAAGGATTATACCGATGCAAAAGAAGCTGATGTGGAGAATTTGTGCGAAAAATACAAATTGGCTGAAAAAGTATATTCAGGTATTACTGAACATGTAGGAGATGACATTAGCGAGGAAGACGCAAGAGTTATTAAAATTCAATACATAAAAATGGATTCATCTAAAACAAAGGTTTCAAAAATTAAATCTACATTAAATGAAGTAAAAAGTGTGGTTGAAGGGGGCTATCAGGAGTTTTCCCGTGAAGCAAAGCAGTATAGCGTTGATAGCACAGTGGAAAAAGACATAAAGAAGGGTGAGGCTACTCTTAAGTATGAAACGGAAGCATTCAACCTTACAAAGGGAAAGATCAGTGATATTATAGAAGATGGAGACAGCTATTATCTGGTGTACTGTGTCAACAATTATATTAAGGACAAGACAACAGAGAATAAAAAGGATATGGTTGAAAAGGCAAAGGAAGCAGTTTTTAATGAACAATACAGTAAATTTATAGACGGGTCTAAAAATCAGTTCAATGATAAACAATGGAAGAAAATAGAGCTTCCAAGCCTGTAGATTAATTATCTATATTATAAATTATGAAGTGATTTTTGTTAAAATCAATTAATCCTTCATTACGCATTTTGCAAAGCTCCTTTGATAAGGCACTTCTGTCTAAGTTTAAAAAGTCAGCCATTTGCTGCCTGTTAAAGGGAATATCAAATTCATTACTATTATTAATGGTAGACTGACCTGAAAAGTATATAGATAGCCTTCCGCGAATGGTTTTTGGAGCAGTGCAAAAGCTTCTGTTTGATAAAATAATATTCTTTCTTGTGGCAATTCTTAAAAGATTTCTAATAATTTTGTCCTGCCATGAACAGTTAGAATATATGGGATTGTCAAGGATATTTAAGTCGAAAAATAAAATAGTGGCAGAGTCTGCGGCTACGGTATTTACCATTAAAGGTAAATGGCTATAGGCGTATGACTCACCAAAGACCTGCCCCGATGTAACAATACTTAAGATGGTTTTATTTCCCCATAAATCATTATTTTCTATAATAACATTTCCACTAATTACAATTCCTATTTCATGAATTATTTCTCCGGTGTGAAAAATTATATTATTTCTTTTATATTTCTCAATGTGGAAAGCATTAATAGATTTAAGGTATACTAAATCTTCATTATCTATGTTTTTGAAAACTGGCATTTCCAAATTTTCCAAAATTTTCATTATGTTTTTTTTCATAATTCCTCATTTCCGTGGTTATAACCACCGATTAATTATTGCCATTCTAATATAATTTCATTGTAAATTCAAGAGAGGAGAATGGAAAATGTTTTGTTTTCAGTGTGAGCAGACTGCGGGATGCAGCGGATGTACAAAAAATGTAGGGGTTTGTGGTAAAACAGCAAATACAGCTAATTTACAGGACAAACTTACAGGAGCCCTGATTGGGTTAGCAAAGGCTTGTGGGAACAACCAAAAGACAGAAAATACTGACAGAATTATTATTGAAGGTTTGTTTACCACAGTTACTAATGTAAATTTTAATGATAATACATTAGAGGAAATGATAGAAAAAGTTCATAGGGAAAAGGAAAAAATTGCACCGGGATGTGCAGAATGTATTTCAAGATGTGATAATACAGATGATTACAACATGGATGACCTTTGGACTAGTGATGAGGATATTCGTTCTCTTAAATCTCTTATTTTGTTTGGAATAAGGGGAATGGCTGCCTATGCATATCATGGCTTAGTGTTAGGATATGAAGATAGTGAAGTGAATGAATTTTTCTACAGAGCATTATCAGTTATAAGCTATGATTTAAGTAGTGACAAGTTACTTGAAACAGTCCTTAAGGTTGGAGAAGTTAATTTAAAGTGTATGGAGTTATTAGATAGGGCAAATACAGACGCCTATGGTATCCCAACACCTACTAAGGTGCCTCTTACCATAGAGAAGGGACCATTTATTGTAATATCAGGCCATGATTTAAAGGATTTGGAATTGCTACTTAAACAGACAGAAGGTAAAGGCATAAATATTTACACTCACGGAGAAATGCTCCCGGCACATGGTTATCCGGAGCTTAAAAAATACAGCCATTTAAAGGGGAATTTCGGAACTGCATGGCAGAACCAGCAAAAAGAATTTGACAATATTAAAGGTCCTGTGTTGTTTACAACTAATTGCCTTATGCCTGTTAAGGAAAGCTATAGTGACAGAGTATTTACTACAGAGGTTGTATCTTATCCGGAAATGGTGCATATAGGTGAGGATAAGGATTTCACACCGGTAATTAATAAAGCTTTAGAACTTGGAGGATATGAAGAGGATAAAAAGCTTACAGGTATTAACGGTGGGGAGTATGTGACAACAGGATTTGCCCATGGAACAGTGTTGTCAGTAGCAGATAAAGTAATTGATGGCGTAAAGACGGGAAAAATCAGTCATTTCTTCTTAGTTGGCGGTTGTGATGGTGCCAGGGTAGGAAGAAACTATTACACGGATTTTGTAAAGCAGACTCCAAAGGATTCTATTATTTTAACATTAGCCTGTGGAAAGTACAGATTCAATGACTTAGATTTAGGTGATATAGACGGACTTCCAAGAATAATGGATATGGGACAGTGTAATGATGCTTATTCTGCCATTAAGGTGGCAATAGCATTAGCAGAGGCTTTCCAGTGTGAGGTAAATGAATTGCCATTGTCCATGGTGCTTTCATGGTACGAGCAAAAGGCAGTATGTATTCTTTTAACTTTACTTTATTTAGGAATAAAGGATATATATTTAGGACCAACATTGCCGGCTTTTATATCACCAAATGTGCTTAAAATATTAGTGGATAATTATAATATATCTCCAATAACTACACCGGAGGAGGATTTAAAGAAAATTTTAAATAAGTAAATCCTATCTGATACGGATTTAACCCCATAAAAAATAGCGGCTGCATTAATTAGCAGTCGCTATTTTTTATGATTGTGTTACTTCTTAGCAGTAACCTTTTTATCCTTTGATTTGTTAGAAATTAAGTTTATAATATTGTCCTTATAGATTATTCCAAGGAAAATTAAAAGACAAATAATCGTAATAACAATACCCGGAATTAATCCCTTAGGAGTATATTTAAAGGTAATTTCGTGAGTGCCTGCTTCTACAAGAACACCTGTAAGGGCTCCTGAACAAATAGATGTAGTCTTTGATTTTACACCATCAACATATACATCCCATCCTTTATCATATGGAATGGATGTGTACATAATGCCCTGTTTCTTAGCTGTAACCTTACCTGTAATCTTTGTATCAGAATAGGACTCAACAGTATAAGGATTTTCGTTTAAAAGCTTATAAGCTGCTTCCCACGCATCATTATCAAAAGCATATGCATAACATGTGGTTAGAGCCTGTCCGTCGCTGGCTGTTACTGTTATAGTTGAGCCGGCAGATACATTACCAACATGACAGATATAATTCTGATTAGTAGATGAGAATGTCTTTGTTGTAGAATTGTCATCTGTTATGCTTCCATTAGTAATATTCACAGTAAGAGTTTCAGAAGAAGTTACACAGTAGAAGTAAACATCGTATGTTGCAGCATCTCCTGACGGTTTGTAATTATCATCTTCCTCTAACTGATATTTAGCAGTAAATGTTCCAACAGTGTCAGTTGTCTGTAATTGATGGAAAATATTAGCATCACTATCAATTGCAGTTTTTACAAAACTGTTCTGTGTTGTAAATGGATTTCCCGTCTCTTTATTCCAGTTTGCCTCAGTGCTCATATTTACCATAAATCCAAGAGGAAGAGTATTATTGTACTCATATAAATGAACAGTTGAGGCTGCATTATTGCCTGTTGAATATGTCTGACTTCCAATCTCTGTCATGTTAGTTGGAAGAGAAGGTGTATTGTCAGTAAATTCATATTTAACAGAGAACATAGCAGCAGTAAGTGGTGTATGTCCGTAATATGAATATGCATTAAATGATGTCTGCATACCAAGCTGATTATAATAATCCTGCATAGCAGCTGATGCTACTGATGAGAAGGTTGAAATACTGTCGTAATCAAATCTTGCACCATCATTTCTTGTGGAATGTGAAGCAGATTCTGTTCTGTAGAATTTAACTCCTTCACTTTCTGCTTTATTTTTAGCTGTTTCATTTAACTGTTTATGAGCCTGTGTACTTTCGTAATATGCAGACCTTGAGGATGTGCTTGCCATACCTGTAACGCATAAGTTAAGGGTAAGCTCACAGAATGTAGTAAGTACCAGCAGATAAATGAAAAATGCCTTCATATCTGATTTTCTTCTGTAACAGAAATACAGAATCACATATATAACAATAAACAACATACTGAAATATATCATTTTTCTTATATTAGTTTCTACAGCCAAATCGCTAAAGAATGATGTGTTTTTAAATAATTCCTGAAGGACAAGTATAAGTCCTAAGGCACCACCCATTGCACCGATAATCTGGGAGGCCTTAAATTCCTTTATGTGTAAGAAAGCTTCATATGCCATAGTAACTATAAGGAAAATGTATAAGAAAGATTCCCTACATGGAAGACTGTTTGGAAAATGGAATCCATGCCAGATATAGTTAGGTATGTTAATATTAAAGCTTAACAGCATAATTACGGCAATTACAGTTTTTCCAACACGCTCTTTAACGCTGATTTTTTTACATAACCAGAAAAGAGGAATTAAAACAAATACTGCAACTGTACAATAAATGTTAGGGTCATGTGGATACTTTAAGTCTGCTACAGGGATACAAATAAGAGACCTGAAAAGCATATAGAGAATTGAAAAATATTCTTCTATGGCATCAGGAAATGATGTATCTGCTGACTTTGTTGTAAGCAGATTAAAATATTCAGGTAAAATTACGCAGGCAGCAAGTCCGCCACCTAAAACTGAGTATATTGCAAAATCCTTACAAGCTAATAATCTTCCTTTAACATTTCCGATTTCTTCACTGAAATCAGATACACAGATTAAATATACAAAATAAATTACACTGTAAATACAAAGCATAATTCCAATATAGTAATTGGAAAAAATGCCAAGAGCAAGAGCTATACAGTACATCTTGTATTTTCGTTCAGTAACAAGTTTGTCCAGACCTAAAATGATAAATGGTAAAAGCCACATACAGTCTAGCCACATAATGTTCCAGCTAAATGCTGCAAAATAAGATGAAAGTGCGTATACCATACCGAAAATAACAGCAGGAACATGCTTTGTCTTAAATCTTTTTACAAGATAGTAAGTAGCTGAAAAACCTGCAAGTCCCATTTTTACTATTATAAAGAAACTAACATAGTCAGCCATGTTACCCGGCCATAAAATAGTTAAAAGATTAAAAGGACTTGATAAATAGTAGGCGGCTATAGCCACAAAGTTCATACCGGCACCGATTTCCCAGGTATAAAATAAGCTTCCGCCTCCTCTTAACTTGTCCTGCAAAATCTGCAGATATGGTGTGTACTGATGGTAACAGTCACTTCTTAAATACATTTGATCGCCAAAAGGTGCGATATCTTTGAAAAAATAAACAATTAACATTGACAGTACCGGCAAAAGAAAAGCTAAGAAATACAGCCAGTTATCTTTGGTCCATGTACTAAATGAAAATTTAGAGTCTTTCTTACGTTCCATTGTTTATCTCCTTCCTTATAATTAATAATTTTATTTTGATTCTTTAATATTTGTATCCTGAATAATGTATATAGGTCTGTCTTTTGCCTCTAAATATATATTGGCAATATACTCGCCAAGAATGCCTAAGGACAATTCAATGATTCCGCCTAAGAACAATACCGCAATAAGCAGTGATGCGTAACCTGAAACGTCTATTCCAAAGGCTAACTTTCTAATAAGGGTAAATACTATAAGCAAAAATGCAACAACAGATATTACAAGACCAAAACATGTAAGAAATCTTAACGGTGTTATGGAAAAAGAAGTAATACCGGTTATGGCATACTTAAACAGACTTTTAAAACTCCATTTGGTTTCACCGGCTATTCGTTCCACATTTTCATAAGGAATCCAGCTGGTTTCAAAACCAACCCATTCAAAAATACCCTTTGAAAAACGCTGTACTTCTGAAAGCTTTACTATGTTGTCAACCATTTGCCGGCTCATTATTCTGAAATCAACAGCATTTTGTACCAGCTGAACATCAGTAAATCTGTTACTGAATTTGTAAAACATTCCGGAAAAGAAACTTTTAATTTTTGATTCGCCTTTCCTGCTTGTTCGAAGGGCAGCACAACAGTCATATCCGGCCTCAATCTGCTTTATCATTTCAGGAACTAAAGCAGGGGGATGCTGCAGGTCCGCATCCATTATAACTACATAGTCAGCAGTAGTATTGCGGAGCCCGGCATACATAGCTGCTTCCTTACCGAAATTACGTGAAAATGAAATAAATTTTACATTATCATGTTTTCCGGCTAAATCTTTCAGTATGGGATAAGTCTTATCCCGGCTACCGTCATTGACAAAAATATAACTAAACGAATATCCATCTATTGTTTTATATATTTTTTCGGATTCCACGTAGAACATATTAAGCATTGCTTCTTCGTTATAGCATGGAACCACAACTTCAACAGTTTTCATAATACCTCCAGTAAAAATAATCAGTTAAGTTAATATAGGGACAATTTAATTAGCAAGTTAAATGCCCACAATTAATAACATTTTACTATAAATTTTGTTCACTGTAAACAAAGAAAGCAATAAGAAAAATGAAACCACGGTAATTATAAACAATAAAGCGGTATTGACATTATTGATAGGAAAAATATAATTAACTTATTAGAAAAAATAACGGAAGAAAGGGAAGTTTATATGGAAAAGAAGTGGTGGCATGACAAGGTAGCATATCAGATTTATCCTAAAAGTTTTATGGATACAAATGGTGATGGAATCGGAGATATACGGGGAATTATCAATAAGCTTGATTATTTAAAGAATTTAGGAATTGATATTATATGGATTTCACCTATATATCAGTCACCTTTAGTTGATCAGGGATACGATATTTCAGATTATTATAAAATAGATGAACGTTTCGGAACAATGGAGGATTTTGAAGAACTGATTGCTGAAGCAAAAAAAAGAAACATTGGCATTTTGATGGATTTGGTTATAAATCATTGTTCAGACCAGCATGTATGGTTTAAAAAGGCATTGCAGGATATTGAAGGAGAGTATGGAGATTATTTTTATTTTAGGAAAGGGAAAAACGGGCAGCCACCGTGTAATTACCGTTCCTATTTTGGAGGAAGTGCATGGGAAAAGGTTCAGGGAACAGATTACTATTATCTGCATCTGTTTGCCAAGGAACAGCCGGATTTGAACTGGTACAATCCAAAGGTAAAAGAAGAGTTATATTCGATGATTAACTGGTGGCTTGATAAGGGCCTGGCCGGTTTTAGAATAGATGCAATTATTAATATAAGAAAAGATTTGCAATTTAAGAGTCTGCCGGCAGATGGAGATGACGGATTTGTTCATGCAGGTGTTGCAGCGGAAAAAGTGCCGGGAATAGGTGATATGCTGGAAGATTTGAAGAAAAATACTTTTGAAAAGCATGATGCATTTACAGTAGCTGAAGTGTTTAACATGAGAAAAGATGAACTTAGGGAATTTATTGGGGACAATGGACATTTTTCCACAATGTTTGATTTCTCTGCTGAGTGTCTGGCTTTTGGAGGACATGGCTGGTACGATGCACCGGAAATAACATTTGAGGATTACAGAAGGGTTATTTTTCATTCTCAAAGAGAGTGTGAAGATGTTGGGTTTATGGCTAATATTATTGAAAACCATGATGAGCCAAGAGGAGCAAGCAGGTATATTCCATCCTATGCCCAAAATGAAACGGGCAAAAAAATGCTTGCCACGGTAAATCTTCTTTTAAGAGGAATACCTTTTATTTATCAGGGACAGGAAATAGGAATGACTAACTGTCCTATGAAGGGAATTGAGGAATACGATGATATAAGTACCATTAACCAGTACAATATGGCTGTACAGGCAGGAGTATCAAAGGAACTGGCATTAAAGGGATGTTACGAGCATAGCAGAGATAATGCAAGGACTCCAATGCAGTGGAGTGATGGAGAAAATGCGGGTTTTACTAATGGAAAACCGTGGCTTAAGGTAAATCCTAATTATAAAGACATTAATGTTTCAGACCAGGAAAACAGGGAAGATTCCCTGCTTAACTACTACAAAAAATTAATTGCTCTTAGAAAATCTGATGAGTACAGGGAACTTCTAACTTATGGAATAACAGAGCCTATTTTTGAAAATGAGGATAAAATATTTGCATACAAACGTGTAAATGAAAAAGGTGAGATTGTAGTTTTAGCTAATTTTGGAAAGCAGGACAAAGTGTTAGAGCTTGAGAACAGAAAGTACCGGGTAATACTTAATAATATGGAAGACCTGGATATGAAAGACGGAAAAGTAAAACTGAAAAGCTGCCAAAGTGTGGTGCTGGTGTAAATATTCAATAAAGTCGTAGGAGAGTGTTAGGATGACAGAAGAAGAAAAGATGATTAGAGGCATGATTTATGATTCATCAGATAAGGTTCTTGCAATGAAGCGTACAAACGCCCATAAGTTGTCAAAGGATTATAACGATACATATGAAGATGAAGTGGAAAAAAGAGAGGAGATACTAAAAGGATTATTGCCCAATATGGGAAAGGGCACAGCCATTCAGGGACCGGTACAATTTGATTATGGAGTAAATACTGTCTTTGGAACAAATTGTTTTGTTAATTTTAATCTGGTGGTTTTGGATTGCTGTCCCGTTATTATAGGCAATGATGTGTTAATGGGGCCTAACTGTACATTGGCAACACCAATTCATCCAATGTTAATAGAAGAGCGTAAAGTTAAGTTTAAGGAAGATGGCACACCATATGATGAAGAATATGCGGCACCAATTAATATTGAAGACGGTTGCTGGCTTGCATCAAATGTAACAGTGTGTGGTGGCGTTACCATAGGAAAAGGTGCCATTATTGGAGCAGGAAGTGTGGTTACCAGAGATATTCCGGAAGGAGTGTTTGCAGCAGGTAATCCATGCAGGGTAATTCGGAAAATTACAGAAAAAGATTCAATAAAATACAGGAAAGAATTATTTTAGTGGGAAAAATCTTCGGGGGGATGGTATAATAGGTTTATCAGATGAGAGCGGTAATATATGGTATTGAGGGGCATAATTAATTGGAGAAAATTATATTAAAAAATGAATTTGAAATAGTAAAAGAGGAAATAAGAAGGGATAGAGAGTTGGAATATAATAAGGGTAAAGGAGTGAAATTTATATGAAAAAAACAACAAAAGTGATAATTACGGCTATATTTATAGTTATATTGGTTCCGTATATTTTTGTAGAGGGAAATACTATTTTGTTTGGTGGTGAATTTATGAATGAATATAGACAAACAGATATGATAGATGAAATATCATATTTCAAAGTTTTTTATGTAACAAAGAATGTTGCAAAAGTGTATTATGTTGATAGAAATCATAGTATGGGAAATTTTGTGTGGTTTAAGAAAAAGAAATCAAAGTGGGAAATTATAAAGTGGGATACAGTATGGTCAGAACAAGGCAGTGCTAGTGGTATGACATTTCCGTATTACAGATAAAATATAATTACATAATAGTTTAGAGACAAGCATTAATAAAAACAGAGTTAAAGTTGTAATGTATACATATTGTGGAGATACGGGGCAGTACTTTGAAGAAAAACATGAGATAAATAATTAAAATTCA